>Ga0325411_1003191_pt1 | contig 18471 bp, 8 predicted proteins | sample PopdelMetagenome_13_FD_206181 | JGI IMG/M metagenome (GOLD analysis project Ga0325411, IMG submission 206181) | Populus deltoides microbial communities from Bellville, Georgia, United States - Xylem-PdIQD-R4 | ecosystem: Host-associated > Plants > Phyllosphere > Stem > Wood/Secondary xylem...
AGATCATTTTGATATATTGATTAAATAAAAAAAATATTATTTTAATATAATTCTAAATAAAAACATTTTAAAATACTACTATAATTTTAAATATACCCCCAACAACCTGAAAAGATTTCAAGAGACCTCCCACATGCACCCACAGTCCTGTTGGATCTCAAGGCTGCAACTTTATTCAAGTTATATACTCTCTGCAGGCTGCTAATTTCGTGATTTCATCTGGGACAAAACTAGGTCTTTTTTGGATGTGAAAATGTTAATCTTAATCATGCATTTTCTATAAAAACCCGCAACACAAATAGTTTAGGATTTAATGATGTTACACGTGGACGACTTTTCTAGAACATGTGTTTAAATATGGTCGTGATGGTGAAAGGCGACCAGTGGACTGAGTTTCCTTGTATTCTTGTATTTTTATAGTATTACGGTGATTATTTTTTAAAATATTTTTTTGTTTATAAAATATATTAAGATATATTTTTTAAAAAGTATTTTTAATATTAAAATATTAAAATAATCTAAAAATATATATATAAAAAACACGATTTCAATTGAATTTTCATACATTGTTTTGGTCCAGCTAAATCTTTGTTTGTTTGAAAAAGAGGCAGTGCTTTAGATATTCTTGATTTTTTTTAAAAAAAATAAAATTATCCAGCTTAATATTTACTAATATCAAAATTAAATATTAAGATTTTTATATGATATTAACCAATATTAGAGCCATGAGCATTGAGATGAGGTTAATCTCGTTAAAGCTTGTTATATGAACCTTCTTAAATATTTTTTTGTTAGTAAAAAGTAAAAAGCAGAAAACATGGTTATTGTAAGTGTGATTAGGATTGTTTTTTAAAGTATTTTTTATATCGAAGTGTATTAAAATAATAATTTTTTTATTTTTTTAAAATTATTTTTTAGATCAGCACATCAAAACGATTTAAAACATATAAAAAAATTAATTTTTAATAAAAATAAAAAATTTTAAATTTTAAAAACACAAATACAACTATATTTTTTTTTATTTAAGAAAACTTCACTTTTTAAAAAGTATATTTTGTGCATCTAGATAAGTAAAGTATACGATTTTGTGCTTAGTAGCTTGAGGAGGGGAGAAAAAACCATGTGTCTTCCAAATGTCAATTTGTCTAACTTTGGTGGTCCCTAAGATCTCATGGAATCAGGTTATCTTATCTCATGAATGGAAACTAGAGAAGACAGCTCCACCTACAAGAGAAGAGCCAAGAGCCTTCGAACATGCTCGACACGTTTCCGTGTCTTGTTGTCGATGGAACAATATCTTTTTTTATATAAAAAAGTAATAGGTTAAAAAAAATTAAAGTCCTCAATCATTAGTTTATGTAACAATTTAAATAATTTCTTAACATAGGGGTGATATTAAAAGAATAAAAAGTAAATTTTAAAGATAAAAAAACATTATAGAAGGTGAAATTATAAATATATATAAAAATCAAGTAAATCCAGATAAATATTCTAAACATGATTAAATCTTAGAAAGCTCGCAACCTAAAAAAACTTGGATTCAGGTCTTATCAAAAAGTTTATTATAAATCAATTTAAGAAACTTGTCAAAGTAAAAAAAGATAACAAAAAAAAAAATTGTCGAGGGAACCTAGCAGCCAACCTAGGCCAACTGATCAAATACATGATCTAAAACATGAGATTGGGATGACGCTATAAACATGAAAACTTAAAAAATACCGATAAAAAAATATTTAAAAAATATTTTAAAAAAATTTAAAAGTTAACTTGGGTTAATCTTTTAGATTGATGACTCGGGTTATAAGACCGGTATGACCCTATCAAAGGCAAACTTAAAAAAATAAAGAAGTCAGATTCATAACCAAACAAACATTGAGAGATGAAATTTTAAAAAATAAATCAATAAAAAACAATGCAAAAAAAAAATCAATGAAAAGAATAAGGATTAAATTCGACAGACAAATGAAATGAAATGAAATGAAATATTCAGGGATGAAATTGTAAAAATACAATTCATTAAGAAAAAGATTAAAAAAATAGCAATTATAAGAAGCAAGACCAAATTTAACACAAAAATTAAATGAAAATAAATGCCTAGGGGTGGAACTATAAAAAACAAATTAATCAAGAAAATGATTTAAAACAAAACAAATAGTAATTAAAAGAATGAGAGCCAAATTTGAAAGTAAATTTCAAAAATAAAATGAACAGAGATGAAATAAAAAATAAAATCCAATTAGAAATAATCAATGTAAATAAAAAAAATTGCAAATAAAAAAAGGGACTGAATCTAAAAAAAATAAATTGAAGGGTTGGTATGATTTTTTGCATGGCCAGCACGCAATCCCAAGAAGAAAGAGAAGGAAAAAAAAAGTTATTTTTGGCTAAACCCGCTGAACCACCATACATGCGCCCTCCAGGGAGGAAGAGAACGCTGAGACAAATCAAATAATGTGGCAGAAGTGCCATTACAACCACCAGTGCCAGTCACACGTGTCACCCGAAATCGACAAGGCGGCTAATACGTTGACGCGTGATTTGCACACGCCAACAATTTTTTTGTTTTTTTTATTTTCACAAAACTGAAAATGCCCTCAAGCAAACATAGTAATATAGTAATTTCATTATTCTAGCAAACATGAAAATACTGAAATACCCTTATACAGAAGGCACTGAATTATTTTATTTTAACATTACATTAGTTATTTTATTGAGTACTTACCAAAATAACTTCATTCAAATCTTAAAAGACATTTATATAACGAGAAAAAGACATCTCTACCTCTGAAGCAAAAACAAAAGAGAAAATAACCAAAGAGCAATATAATAATTATACTTAAAATTGTATCTTAGAAGACAATAAGAACACCTCTCAACGTGTTGATAAAGATGCGGAGATGAAGTTCTCTACACGACGAAAGATTCGCCGCTAGTGGATCTACAGTTTGAACACAACAGAAGAAAGTTAGGATCCTTGGCCGCTAGTGGATCTACAACATTTATTTAACAATGATTTGTCGGGCAAGAGCTTTCGGCTACAGTACTCACATTTATTTAATTTAACAAAACCTTAGAGGTTTGGCTAAATCATTCTAGTAAAACTCACCGTTCATTGGATAAGTGTTTTACTTTTTTCTTTCTTGCTTTTTCTTTTTTAACCATCCAATAACCTCATTTTTTTTTTTTTTACTATTTTATCTTTGATATCTTTGATCTTTATAAATTTTTAAAACTTTGAGTTAGCTGGAAATTAAGTATCACAATGTAATAACCCCAAAATTTCCAGCAATATATTTTGAAAATTCATGATTCTTTTTTTCAAAAATTTTGGCAGTGTTTCCCCTAATTTAACGTATCCCAAGTTATCGACAAAATCAACATTAGTCCCTAATCAACATTTCCACAATTCAATGTTCTAATTATACTCCAACATATCTCAATCAACAATATTTCACATTCTCTAACATATCAACTCAAAGAACAATTATTTTGCTAAAATGAAGGAACAATTAGCTTAATCATGATATATAGACCATAGATTATAGACTTAGAGGCTGTTTGTTTACGCGGTTGCGGCTGTGTTTTAATTAAAACGCAGTTTGCAGCCGTATGGTAATGAAAAAAAAGCAAGGAATTCCTGCTTTTCATGCACTGTTCACGTGAACAGTTTTTTTTTTTCCAGTTTGTTAATTTTTTTAACATTTTTTTTAAAATTAGTTTAGAGTGAATTAAATTCACTCGCATTGTAATGTGAACAATATTTTTTTCCTGAAAAACTAGTATAGAGAGAATTAAATTCACTCTCATTGTAATATCAATTTTATACCTGATAATATTTTATCTAATTTTATTACACGCTCAAAAAATTATGAAAACTGTAGTTCTTATCAGATAAATTTTGTACGTAATGGAATTATAAATTGTTTAATGGAATAATAAAAAATATTTTATATAAAGTATTATTTATTTCATGATATAATAGGAGTAATTAATTCTACAATATTTAAATTTAAAACCATCAATATTAATATATATATATTTTTAAATTATTTTATAACCTCAATTTCAAAAGCATTCTTAACCAAACAGATTAAATTATTTTTTCTTCAACCTCAATTTCAATCACAGTTTTAACCAAACACCTATTTTTTCAAACCAACCTTAACTAAAAGTACTTTTTATAAAACAGTTTTTTCCAAACCACAACCACAACAGTTACCGCAATACCAAACACACTCTTAATATACTTCCTTCAATCATATATAATCTTTTAAGTACTGTTTAACACAAATGATATTAACTACATGCTTATATATCACCATTATAATTAGAAAATATTTACACAACAGAGTACAAGTTAAATAAACTAGTTCATTTAAATTCATAATACACAACATTATAATCTTTAAAATATACAGATAATAATGTTATTATCAACAATTTACATATCCAAAAGATTTACTGGTAATAGAAGTAAACTCTAAAACTACTAGGAGGAGTGATATTGAGATGAACCTGCATAATGATTAAAAAGATAATTATGGTGAATTAGAGCATTTACATTTGCACTAATATATAATATATACATTAGTTACTCACAAAAATTTCTACATTTACTGTCATCTTCCAAGTACTATTCACAAATCAACAATCCAAAATCTAAACCTGTCTACATCATAGAACTTCAGTTCCATACCAACACAGCTGGACCACTAGCACTAGTTCCATACCAGCACTAGTTCCGTACCAGGATAACTAATCCACCAGCTGCCCATTCACAGGGTACCAGTACCATACAGGATAGCTGGTTCACAAGCTGCCCATTCACAGGGCACCAGTTCTATTCCAGGATAACTGGCTCACGAGTCTTCCATTTTTAGAATAAATTATTATAGGAAAATCTACCAGCATTCCACATAAAATTTCATTGATCGAGGAAAAATTTAAATATCTAAAGTTCAGAGAAAGAAAAAATATTCAAGGTATTAAACACCTACCTGGTGTTTGCGTCCTACTAGCTGAACATGTCTGCTGAGTAGTTCCTGTAGCCTCGCCCACTTCTGCAAGTTCATTTCATTACCAATTAAATTCTATTTCAACAAAATTAACTTGTCATCAATTTAATTATTTCATCAGCAACATTACCACAAAACCACTTTACTTATCAAACCAGCAAAACAACTCATTGTTAATTTAATTACTTCATCAACACATTACCACATAACTCATTTAATTATTACTCAACAATATTAACTCATCAGTAATATAATTCCTTCGTCATCAATATTACCACATAACTCATTTAATTATCACTCAACAATATTAACTCATCACTAATATAATTCCTTCATCATCAATATTACCACATAACTCATTTAACTATCAAACAACATTATCAACTAATCACTAATATAATTCTATCATCATCAATATTACCACATAACTCATTTAATTATCACTTAACAATTAATTAATGATTCAACGTTTTCATTCATTTTTCTTTCTCTAGGTCTAAACCTCTTTCCAGAAGAACCATAATCAATTTTTCTTTAATTTCACAAATTGAAACATTACCCACTATTATTTCATTTATTTAAACATTAATTCATTATAATTTCATAAATTAACCAATTCAACCTCACAACTCATACCATAATTATACACTAATATAATTGAATAAAATCTTAACATACTAAATATATCAATTTTATTGAGAGGAAAAGATTGTTACCTTTTAATTCAAAGAAATAAGAGATGGAAAGCTTGAAATCACCACATAAATTTCTTTCCTCCTTTCCCCCTTATTTTCCTCTCAATGCCTCCCCTATTTAATAAAAAAATCTTTCGTTCCCCTTTTGAGATTTTCTTGTTCAAACCCTTCCTAATAAACTTTAATCACTAGTTCTATCTTCTTCCTTTTTTATTTTTGTGAATTTATTTTGGATGAACTTTAATAAATTTAACTCAATTCTTCTCCCTCTCAAGCCCTAACATGGCCGGCCACATGCTCCTTATATTCCACTCCCAACTTGTTTATATATTTACAAATTCCCCCCTTCATTGAAGTCCTTCCTTGTTTTGTTTTAAAACCATTTGGCCCAAAAGTTTGACTTATTCAATTTAATCCTTGTCCCACATTCACCTTATTAGATAATAATTTCCACTCCATTAACTTCTATATATATATATATATATATATATATATCTTTGGCCCCCCTTATTTTTGTAAATCAAAATACAAGAATTTACCCGGGAGTTACCAATAATTTCTTTTATTTGCTTTTTATGGGGTTATTCAAATCTCATAACACAAGACACGAGTTTGGTAGATTAATCCGATTTGATTCGAGTTATTTTTTTATCCTTTATTAATTGCATAATTTTTTTTAAAAAATTCCATTCTTCAACTTTAGGTTAATTTGGGATTAAACTTCATAATTTATTTCAATTTGCTTTTTATGAGGTTATCATGGTCTTATTACTTGAGTTGTGGGTTCGATAGGTTAACCCACTTGGGCGATCTAATATGTTCACGTTTCAATGTTTAAAATAAAATAATGTATGTCGAATATGTCACCAATTCAATATTTTTTTTAAAAAATTGTCCAATATGCATCAAATTTTGAGTTCATAATTAATATGTTTTTTTTACTAGAAAAGGCCAAGTAATTGGAGCTTAATTTCATGAAAAAGAGTTAGATTTTATTGTGTGTAAGAGATGGAAAATGAGGGGACCAAAATTGGAAAAAAAATGGTAGCCCTTTTGTTTTTTTTTTTTTAAATATTGTGTCAACTCTTGTCCTTTTTTTTTTTTTTACTTTTGATCATTAAATTTTTTATTTTTGATTTTATCCCTCATTGTTTTATTGATTATTTGTTTTAATTAACTTTTCATGTAGTTATCTAAATCATAAAAAAATCCCAACATTAGATTGGTGCTTGATTTCACAAAAAATAATTTAATATTATTGTTTGAAAAAGATTGAAAATGAGGGGATCAAAATTAAAGCAAAGAAAACATGGAAACCCTTTAAGAAAATAATGGTGTTAATGCCTTTTTGCTTGATTTTACCTTAGGATTTTTTCAAAAATCTTTTTTGATCTTTTAATCTAGAAATTAATCAATTTATTTCAAAACTTTATCTTTTTTATATATTAGTCCCTAAGCATGAGAAAAGAGAGAAAGTCTTTGAAAAAAATAGAAAAAGATTGATTGGTTTGATATCATTGGAAAAATAGCAATAAAAAAGAGATTTTTTTCCTTTGGTAGCATATCCCACTTAGGCTTAAAGTTTTTCCCATATCCCAAGCTATATAGTGTGTCATTGGTTAACAATATATCCATAACAATCAAAGAGAGATGTCTTTTTCTTATAAAGATTTTGAACTATCATGATAAAATTTGGCGTGATGTAATTTCCATTGATGTAAGACACATCATTTTAGGTAAGCCTTGACTATATGACTTAGATGTTAACATCTTTGGATGCTCAAATTTTTCTTCATTCACTTTCCATCGTAAAAAGACTTAACTCATTGAATTACCACCAAGACCTCATAATAGTAGCAAAAAGAAGAAAAAGGTGAAAGAAAATGGGCTTAACATAATATGTCATAAGAAGTTTTTTTAAAAAAAGATTCATGAAGAGTTTATTGTGTTTACCTTAACAGCTAATGAGGTATTAGAAATTTTTTTAGATGAACCACCTGAAGAGATAAAAGAAGTGTTAAGAAAATTTCTAGATGTCTTTCTTTCTAAACTAACTGATGTTTTACCCCTTATGTATGATATTTAACACATCATAGATTTTGTTCCTGGTGCCATATTGTTGCCTCGCTATAGGGTGAACCTTAGTGAACATGCTGAATTGCAAAAACAAGGTAAATGAACTGTTACAAAAAGGATTTACACGAGAGAGTTTCAACCCTTGTACAATACTTTTCCTTTTAACACTTAAGAAAGATGGATCATGAAAAATATATGTGGAAAGTTGAGTCATCAACAAGATTACTATGAAGTATTGTTTTCTCATTTCTTGATTGGATGACATGTTAGATATGATGAGAAGAGCATAATTTTTCCTTTAAGATTAATTACAAGAGTGGGTATCATCATATTAGAATATGTTTGGGAGAAGAATGAAAAAATGTGTTTAAGACTACGGAAGAATTATATAAGTAGCTAGTCCTGCCTTTTAGCCTTTCTAATACACCAAATACTTTTATGATGATAATGACACAAGAGCTTAAGCCTTTTGTGGGAAAATTCTTGGTGGTGTATTTTGGTAACATCCTTATTTATAGCTACACCAAATAAAAGCATTTAGATCACCTTATTTAAGTTTGTACCACCTTAAAAAAAGAAAGTTTGTTTACCAATGTTAAAAAATGTTTTTTCTTCATGGATTGAGTGGTTTTTTTAGGGTTTATAGTGTCATGTGAGGGAATCTCTATTGATCCTTAAAAACTCTAAGTGATTGTAGATTGGCTTAGGCCTAAAAATATTCACGAGGTTTTATAATTTTCTTAGTTTTACGACTTTTTATCAACATTTCATCAAGGGATTTAACACTATTTTATCTCATATCACAGATTGTTTAAAACAAAGTGAGTTTTAATAAAGTAAAGGAGCTAATAAAGCATTTGAGGAAGTTAAGAGGAGGATGATAGAGGCCCTAGTAATATGGCTTCCTGACTTTACTAAGGTATTTTAAATAGAATATGATGCATTGGGAGTTGGTATATATATAATACTTAGTTAGAAACATCACTTTGTAGCTTATTTTAGTAAGAAATTTAATGAGGCCAGACAAAAGTACTTAACCTATTACAAATAATTTTATACGATAGTTCAGGCCTTGCGCTACTAGCAACCATTATTTGCTACTACATGAGCTTGTTCTTTACTCCAACCATGAGGCTATCCGTTATCTCAACTCCCAAAAAAAGCTCAACTATAGGAATGGTCATTGGGTTAAGTATTTGCAAGCCTATTTATTTATATTAAAATATAAACCTGGAATGGAAAATAAAGTGGCAAATGCCTTGAGTTGTCGGGTAACATTATTATCCATAATAAGTGTTAAAGTTACTAGATTTGAGAGACTTAAAAAGGAGTATCAATCTTACTAAATGTTGAAGAAATATACATGACATCGAGATATAAGAGTAATCATGTTGTAGATGGTTATTATCTTCAGGAAAGGTATTTGTTTTGGGATAATAAGCTTTATAACCTGAAGACATCAATACTTGACTTTTTTGGTGTGAGGGATTCATGTTAGAGGTCTTTCAATACACTTTGGAAGAAATAAAACCATTGAAGGGGTGAGACGTCATTTTCTTTGGCCTAGCTTAAAAATATATGTAGCTAAGTTGGTAGGTTAATGCCAAACATATCAACTATCTAAGCATAAAAAACAAAACATTAGCATTTAAACGATTTTCCCTATTCCTATTTGCTCTTGGCAAGATGTAAGTATAAATTTTATGCTTGAGCTTCCACGTACTACAAAGAAGCATGATTCTATCTTTGTAGTTGTTGATCATTTCTTTAAAATGACCCATTTTATCCTTTGCACTAAGACCATAGATGCTTCTAGAGTTGTGAAACTATATTTTGATAAGATTGTCAAGTTGTATGGTCTTCCTTAAACTATAGTATCAAATAGGGATGTTAGATTTATGAGTTATCTATGAAAAACCCTTTGGCATATGGTGGGGATTAAGTTGAAATTTTCTAGTACCTACCACCCCCAAACTCATAAGCAAACTGAAGTGGTTAATAGGAGTTTAAGCAACCTTTTGAGATGTTTAGTGCATGATCATAATAGGAATTGAGATTTAGTTCTTCATACAACCCCACTTGCCTATAATAGCTTTATCAATAGGTCAATAGGCATGAGTTCCTTTGAAGTTGTACATGGTTACAAGCCTAGAAAGCCTTTAGACCTTCTTCCCATGTCTCCTTATCCTAGGGTGCCTGAGTCAGCTGAGTCATTTGCATGTTGAGATCACTAAGCAGATTTATTCAAGCAATGTGCAATATAAACTTTAATCTAATTTATATAAATGGCATAATGAATTTAATGTTAGAGACTATAGTATGATAGGTATTAGACCTGAATGGTATCATTCGGGAACTAATAAAAAATTATAGGCACGTAGTGTTGGGTCATTCAAAGTGTGACAGCGGGTTGGTCCAAATGCTTATGTTCTTGATTTACCACTTGAGTTTGGAATTAGCTCTACGTTTAACATTGAGGGTCTAATTGCATATAAGAAATCATATCCTATTCAAATGATCTATTTGAGATGCCACTTAATCCTACTCCTGAAGATCCTATTAAAACCTCTACCCTTTTCACCATGATATTATTCCAAATGGATAATGTTGATGCTATTCTAGATGAACAAGTTGTTTTTATTAGGGAATGTGAAGTTCAATGGTTTCTAGTTTATTGGATGGGCCGACCTAATTCAAATTACACTTGGATCATTAGAGATACATTACAACAGATTGATTCAGATCTTTAAATCTGTTTACAGCTACACTTGTCAGGGCTGAGTTTCTCCAGTCCCAAGAGAGTTGGTTGGGACACTAGATCCAAACTGTAAATTACACGAGTATATGGGTAAAGATGATGAAGGATGGCCTGACCCATCACTCTTTGGTTGAGAAATTAAGCTTAGACCTATTTCATTATTTTTGTTTTAAGTATTTAGGTTACTTATTTTAGAAAATTTTAATTGATGAGCTAGCCCAATAGCTAGATATTTTAAGGTTATACTATTTATATGTTTCTTTTCATTTTGTGATATAGTTTTGGTGATTTGATAAAATAACAGACTTTTTTTCATCTGAACTCTCTTTCTTTCGTAGATTTTTCTTCCCTGCTTTTAATTCTTGGCTTTTTTTTTCTTTCTTTGCTTTTTTTTTTCTTTAGTTTATTGTCCTACATCAACAAGTTGAACTTAAATCAAAATAAAATGCTCAGGCATGCACTAGCTTAAAAAGCCAGGCTCATACATGTTTAAACTTTTTTTTTTAAAAAATAGGTAGACGACCTTTCAAGCCAATGTGTACCTAGTTTTTTTTTTAAAAGACAGATGACAATTTTGATCGCCTCTGATGGCTAAAATTTAAATTTATTTTGACCTGAAATCATCTAAATATATGCTAGGAACCCTATCAAACCCATTTTAACCCAAAAACTCTCTCCAATCAGTCAAAAATATCAAAATTAAACTAAATAAAAAAACCTTCTCAAGCTCCAATCTACTTTTTTTAACAAGATAAAAAATTTAAACCACCTTCATGAAACTACTCTCTCCCAAACAAACCTATTAAAACCAAGATTGGTCCTTTTCATGATCAAAATTATAACCGATCTATTTCTCTCTTATAACTTTTCTCAACAACTTTACTTCCTCTCTCTTAAAATTTAGGGATTGAAAAGTGAAAAAAAATAAAGAATATGACAGGAACTTAAGTCCATGAATTTCAAGGATCAAATATTGCGCAAACTAAGACTTCAGGGACAAAAAAGTAATTTTACATGCCTTTTTAATATTGAGTTGTTTTATTTTATTTATTTATTTTAGCCTTTATTATTTTAATTTGATTTTTAATTACAATAAAGAAGTTCTATTTTTCAAAATCGCCAAAACATTTCCGGATCTTTGCGTATGTTAAAGCATGTAAAGTAAGAAAAAACTTTGATTGATTTATAAAATCATGATAATATAACTTGGAAGAATCTGATTGAAAAAAAAAATAAATGACCAAAATTTAAAAAGAAAAAAAACTGTAGGATTAACAGTGACATCCATAATATGTTGTGAGAGTGTGAATATTACACAACAGTGTTACTGTGATGTAATTAATATATATAAAACGTGTAATTCCATCTCAAATACTCACAAAAATATATCCAAAATGTGCATGTCCTCTTAATTTTATTATCCTTTCCAGGTGATAAGTCCCACTTGCAGTCTATATGGACCACCAGATGATATTTTTCTACTTCATGTACATGAGGTTCTCTTTCTAAGAACAATAAAAGTCCATGTCTAGCAGAGAAGATTCTGCAATTTTTTGTCTTGTATTTGAACAGAAGCATCAGCAGTTTGATATGAATCAGCTCCTGAGCGATTGAGAATATTCTAACACAGTGGATTAAGTTAACATAAATACAAGTCTCCTTGTGCTACGAAGGTACAGAGAGGTAGAGAGGGAGAGGGAGAGAGGGAGAGTTTTATATCAGTTTGAGGTTTGCAGAGATTGACAGATGCTCTCAACTGTGTTGTCTTCAGGTTGCAGTGATGCAGCTGGACTTGCTGGTAACATGTCTATTTCCTTTTCTGTTGTTTCATAATGGTGCTACTTTAATGATAAGCGGTTCAAGTTGTAGCTTTGTTTCTGTCTTAAATAGAAATTAACCAACGGAATGATTCTTTTCATGTGTTCTTTGTCAAGCACATGGATTCGTCAACTTTCCAAAACCTTTTGTGATTTCCTTCCCCTTGGTGGCCATTTATGGTCTTTGAGATGTTGCCCAAAGATGGTGTAGAACCATATAATTAAAAATTAGAGAATAAACTTGTCTTTGTAGGAGAACTGTGAGATATTATCTGTTGAGGCCTTTTGCTCTATAGTGGTTCCAGATAGCGGAGGGATGGCCTAAAATATTTTCTTTATTTCCATGATGAACTCAGAAAATGACTGAAAATACAAGAATGGTGATGGAAACATATAATATTGTCATGAACAATAACTACCTCATGTGGAGGGTCTCTTAAATTGTTCGGCCTCTGAATATGCACTGAAATTATTCTGAATTCACTGTATGATCAATTGTCTGTTGCCTAATTTACTCATCAAAGGATATTTACAAGTATTCTAATAGCTGCTTCTTAATTTCAGGGAACCTCTTTGCTTTTGTGTTATTTGTGTCGCCAATGTAAGAAGCTAGCTAGCTAGTTATAATCCCTCGTCTCTGAGTTAAGAATTGGAATGGAGAGTTTTTACTTACAAAAACCTTGTCTCTTTCAGACCAACATTTAGGAGAATTATCAGAAACCAATCAACTGAACAGTTTTCAGAATTGCCTTGCATATACGCTCTATTGAATTGCTTGATCTGCCTCTGGTATGGCATGCCTTTTGTAACGCCTGGAGTTATATTGGTTGCAACTGTAAATTCAATCGGGGCTGCTTTCCAGTTAATCTACGCAATCATCTTCATCATTTATGCTGATAAATCCAAGAAGGTAACAATTGTTCCCAACTTTTTCTTGAATTCGGCATTTCCGCAAAAGTTATTGCTCTTTTTTTTTGTTTATTTGAGCTCGATCATCTTCGTGTTCTTCTAATATTCTTGCAGCTGAGGATGTCAGCATTACTCATTGCAGTATTTGCGTTCTTTGGTATGGTAGTATTTGTGAGCCTGAGATTCTTGGAAACTCATTTGCGTCAGATGGTTGTTGGATATTTAAGTGTCTTTTCTCTCATTTCAATGTTTGCTTCACCCCTTTTTATAATTGTAAGTCCAGAGGAAGCCCTCATGTAAATCTCAATTCAGATTCAATCCCGGCACTCTGGCTCATGGTTTTTGTACGTGTTTGTGGTGCCAGAATTTGGTGATCAAAACCCAGAGTGTTGAATACATGCCATTCTACCTTTCCCTTTCAACGTTCTTGACGAGTCTCTCTTTCTCTACTTACGGAGTGCTCAAGTTTGATCCTTTCCTTTATGTAAGCATGTTTCTCCAGGTAGAACACTTAAGAATCAATGTATACTTAACACGAAGGTCAGATAGAAAAGGGAGATGCTGTTCACTCTATTTATTCATCCATACGTTTCTGTTGGGAAAATACAGGTACCAAATGGAATTGGAACAATTTTGGGGATAGTTCAATTAGCACTCTACTACTATTATAGCAGCAAATATGGTGAAGGTTCAAGAGAGCCCTTGCTAGCTTCATATGCATGAATACATCAACTAGCATTGCGCGGTAAGGTCTTATTCCTCTTTTATTTATATGTTGAAAAGAAGTGGTAATTGAAATCTCTAGAATGTGATGGAAGCAGAAGTTGTACATGCACTGGTGTTAATTGAAGTTGAACAGTAGCTTCAGCTCGAAATAAAATAGGACTGCTGAAAGAACTGTCCGATTTGCAGGTTATTCATAATGGCAACAATCCAAGACAGGATTTCCTCCTGCGTCGTCATTAAAAGTAGTCTAAAATTACTTCATGGTGTTTGACAATCCTTGCAAAGATTTGAGGGCGTCCTCGAAACATGCATGTCAGTGATCTGCAGAACAGAAATAAGATGAAGGAAGCAAAATGGTTTCCGAAGGCTAAACCAGAATCACTGCATTAGTGAGCTGCAACATCGTACCAGTCCTTAATCCATAGCCTGCCACGTTTTTTGATGCCTCGAACAGGGTGTTGCCACGCTGCCAAGTGTCATTGCCTGTCTTTCTCATCATCTCCTCCACTTGATTGGCTATAAAGGCTTTCACCTCCATGCTTATCTTAGACTTATGGTATTATTATAATACAATGAACAATGCCTTTTACTTCAGCTGGTTTAATAGAAGATTAAGAAGAAAAACAGTGTTATATATTGTTCATCAGCTTAGGAGAAATTACTAATTACTTCCCAGAAAAACAAGTGCTTCAACTGATCAAGTCCTATTTATTTGATCACAATGTCCAGAAGTGTCTAACAATAGGAAGAATCTCATTAGACCTATTTTCTGTACTAACAATCGAAGGGTTTTAGGTCAAATTTAAACCAAAGGGTTCTAGATCAAGACAATTCTGCAAATTAAATAAGATATATTTACCGCGAACAAAAAAAACTCAAAAACCTCAGAAAAAAATATTTATTAATTATATTTTGTAAAATAAAAATTGATTACACTTGTTAAATAAATAAATAAAGAATTTCTTAAATATTTTAAAAGATATTATTTATTTCCAGGTTACACAAGTTGACGTGGGTCAACCCGAATCAACCCTAAATTTTTTTAAAAAAATTAAAGTTTTAATATTTTATATAAAAAAATTAAAAAACAATCAATGTAAATAAATATTATATATGTTATAAATTATTAATTTTTATTACAAATATACGAAGGCCATGGTGGAAATATAACTCAATACAAGTCATTTTTTATACTCACAAAATTTTTAATTTATTCTGCTATATATATATATATATGATAAGCCTTAGGAATTGTTTTTTATTAGGTTTTAATGTTGCATTATTTTGTTGCATTATATGTATGCATTGACCCATTCTATTCTATCATATTTAATGTTCTATAAGAAAATGGGTTTTCAACTGAAGTGGGAAATAATGATAATTGATAATTTGCAATTACTTGTCGATAGAAGTTTCCTATAACAATGCTTTTGTGCCTTCCGTCATGTTACTCTTGTTTTCAGCTAAAGGGAAGGAATATTTGCGTGTATTATTACTCCAAACACAAGTCTACATAGCAGTTCATGAGGACAATTAGTTATAATTTACATCAATCTTGCCCGTTACTCTATCGAAAATAATACTTGTTGACTCCCAAAAATTATATCCACAAAACGGTGATTAATACCAATTAAAAAAAATATATTTGAAAAAAAAAAATCTCAACTAGGTTTTGCCAGGTCGCCCAAATCACAGGTCAACCAGGTTTTTACTCATCCCGGTCTTTTGTCTTATCCGGACCGGTCCAGCCACCGGATTGACTGGGTCTCGGGTCGCCCCGTCGGGCCGGTCTGGGTTTAATAACTATAGTTTAAGGAGTTGCTACCTAGTATTATGGTCACTATAAACCCTAATTGGTCAACAAAGATTCTATGGTACGAGTCTGGTTACGCAAAAGAAAAGATATTATCACCCCTTAAATGTTCTACTTGAGGTAGACTGCATTAATGATTTAGTCTTAAATTGCTAAGGGTTTGTTTTGTTTTGAAGATCTACTTATAATATTCTTGACTCTGGCGTAAGTAAACATTCGACTATGGATACTTCCAACTTTAGCGTTAGTAAATATTTCGTAACTGAAGAAAGTATGATATTCCTGACTCTGGTGTGAGTGAATAAACTAGTAAAATGAATTGAAAACAAAACATATATTTTTATATTTTTTTGAAAAAAGAAAAAAAAACATGTTTTTCAAATTCAAAATAAAAGCTAAAAATTTCTTGATGGCTTTTAAATAATATATTGTTGAAAAAATGGTAAATAACCACAATAAAAACCAAAAGAAAGAACTTGTTGTGAAAGGAAAGGGCATTGTCAAGAAATTCAATGACAAATGCTTCATCTGTAATAAGATTGAATATCAAGTTATGAATTGTAGAAATAGAGCTCAGTAAGGCAATCTTAAGAAAGGAAAGATTTTTCAAGCAAATGTCACTAAGATTGTTCACCTCACAAATAAAGTTTTGGAGATGAACTTGTCTATTGTTATTCCTGAAATTAACCTAATCCACAATCCTGAGCAGTGATGAATTGATACTAGTGCAATAAGACATGTATGTGCTAAGAAAAAAATATTTTTCACTTACAAAGAAGTGGATAGTGAAGAACTATAAACGAGAAATTCATTTGCCTTAAAGGTACATGGCATTATAAATGTCATACTAAAAATGACTTTTAAAAACCGTCTGCTCTCAACAACGTGCTCCATATTGCTGATATTAGAAAAAACTCAGTATCTAGTTCATTTTTTTTAGTAAAGATGGTTTTAAGATAATATTTTAAAAAAAAATTATACCCACTAAAAACAGGATGTTTATAAAAAAAAGATATCTTATTAATGATCTCTTCAAAATACATATCATGATAGTTGTAATCATAAATAAAGTTAATAATAAGAATAATATATCTTTTATTATTTGCTTAATTTTTGTGATATGTAGCACGACAGGTTAGGACATGTAAACTATAACTCTATACAAAGGTTAATAAATCTTGAGTTATTACCTACTATGGTTTTTGAAAAAAACCCATAAATATGAAGTTTGTGTAGAATCAAAATTCACAAAGACTTCTTTTCAAATAATTGATATAAGTAGTGAACCTCTAGATTTAATTTACTTGGGTATTGGTGATTTAGAGTTTATACAAACTAGAGGTGGAAAAAAATATTACGCTATTTTTATAAATTATTGCACAAAGCTATTGTTATATCTATTCACTTAGAAACAAATAAGATTCTTGAAATGCTTAAACATTATAAAAATAAAGTTAAAAACCAACTTAATAAAGGTTATAAGAAGTTATAAAAATGAAGAGTACGAAGTACCTTTTGGTGAATTTTGTTCCCAACACGAATTATCCATCAAACTACTGCTTCTTATGTACCTAAAAATTAGCATTGTAAAATGTAAGAACCAAAATTTTTTAAAAAATAATGAATATTTGTTGATAAGTTTAGGAGCACCTCAGAATTAATGGGAGGAGATAATTTTGACTATCAAAATTTAAAAATAATAATAATGAATACTTGTTGATAAGTTTAGGAGCACCTCAGAATTAATGGGAGGAGATAATTTTGACTATCAATTATATACTTAACAAAATATCTCATAAAAAAATTAGAAAAGACACCATATAAATTGTGAAAAAGAATGTTATATTTTAGAAGATGTTTCTACAAATATCTCAAAGTATGGAGGTGTCTTGGAAAAATAGCAGTGTCTGATCCTAAAAATATTAATATAGAGCTTAAAATTATGGATTGTATATTTATCGAATATACTTATAAAATAATGCATATCGATTTCTCATATACAAGTCAAATATTAAAGATATATATCTTAATATAATAAAGGAATAAAAAAATGTTATGTTTTTTGAAGAAGTGTTTCCATCAAGAAAGTACAAGAAATTTATTCCTTAAAAATGATGATTGAAGCTAGTTCTAACGATCATCATCAAATAAAAGATAACAAAGTTGAACAAAAAAGAAGTAAGAGGGCGAAAATGACCAAAACATTTGTTCCTAATTTTCTACCATACTTGTTAAAAAATCAACCTTGAAGTTACTCTGTAACAATGGTTTTTCCTAAAACTTCATATTAGAAAGAGGCATCAATAATGAAGTTATATTCATTATATATAATCATGTATGACAACTAGTAAATCTTCCACCAGAAATTAAATCATTATTTCATGAGGATCTTCAAGAGGAATGTGAAAATTGATGGAATTATTAAAAAAAATATAATGTAAGAATTGTTGTTAAAGGACTTAAACATTAAGAAGGTGTTGAATATTTTGACATATATTCATATGTATAAAGAGTAACCTACATAAAATATTAATATCTATTGCAACTATTAACAATATTGAAATACTTTAAATAGATGTAAGAAAAAATTTCCTCAAATAATGATCCTTGATAAAGAGATCTACATAAAACAACTTGAGAGGCTCATTTTTAAATGATAAGA
>Ga0325411_1003192_pt1 | contig 18469 bp, 10 predicted proteins | sample PopdelMetagenome_13_FD_206181 | JGI IMG/M metagenome (GOLD analysis project Ga0325411, IMG submission 206181) | Populus deltoides microbial communities from Bellville, Georgia, United States - Xylem-PdIQD-R4 | ecosystem: Host-associated > Plants > Phyllosphere > Stem > Wood/Secondary xylem...
CAATTTTCAACTAACCAAATGTTGAAAAAAAATAAAAAAAATCAATTAGAAAAACAAAACAACTCAGGTCAATCCAGGTTAACCTATTAAACTTATGATCTAAGTCATGAGATGATAATAAATTCATATAAAACAAATAAAAAAATTATGAATCCCCACTTCCAATAGATCTAGTGCTGAAGGTTGAAATCAAAGCAGAAAAAAAATAAAATCCATAAGACTAGTATATAACCCAATAAAAAGAAAATCCAAAACAATTACAAAGCAAGATTCCAAAAAAAAAAAAACACCAATAATGGAGGATGGAATTAAAAAAAAAAACAAAACTATTCCTTTAAATAATGTTTTGTAGGTGTGACTATAGTGACTTAGCCATATCCTTTAATGTTTTATTAACTAAATCATTGGCCCGTACTACATTGTAGGTTAAATCAATTTTTTTTAACAACATAAAAAGAAACATCCATGTATTGCTAACATTTTTCTTGCAGGAAAAAATGTGTAGAGTTTAACCCGATGTGACATGATTGACTTGATAGGTCCAAAGATGACCCGAATGACCAGTAAAGTTTTAGTTTGACTCACAAAAATTCTAGACAATATTTTTTCTTAAAAAAATGTTGAAATAAAAATATATTAGATTGATGTAAGTCAACTCGGGTTAACCTGTTAAATCTGCAACCCGGATCATAAGACTATGATAACCTCATATAAAGAAAATATAAATAAATTATGAAGTTCAATTTCCAATTAATCTAATATTAAAAAATAAAATTAAAAAGAAATAATTAAAAAAAGAAAAAAAGAAAAAATGACCTGAGTTAACCTACCAAAGTCGTGATCGGTATAACATCATATAAAATAAAAAAAATAACCTGAGTTAACCTCGGTTAACTTGCCAAACCCGCAACCCAGGTCATGAGACTATAATAACCTTATGGAAAGAAAATTGAGATAGATTATGAAGCGTAATTCTTAATAAAATCATAGTTGAAGGATGAAATAAATAAAAAATTCAATCTATAAATATGATACAATAAAATGACTTGAGTCTACTAAGGCTAACCTACAAAATATGTGACCCGAGTCATGAGAATATGATAACTTTATAGAAAAAACCAAAACAAATCATGAAGCCTAATTCCTAATTAAGCTAATATTAAAGGATGAAATTGAAAATAATATCAATTAAAAAAGACAAAAAAACTCGAGTTAACTAGGTTAAGTCGTGAAACCGACAACTCGAGTCATGAGACTGGGATAACCTCATAGAAAGTAAACCAAAATAAATCACGAAACTTAATTCATAATTAACCCAGAGTTAAGAAAGAAATTAGAAAAAAAATACCAATTAAAAAAGAAAAAAAAACTCATGTCAATCAGGTTAACTTACCAAATCGATGACATGGGTTATGAGACTAAGATAACCATGTAGAAAGCAAACTACAATAAATTATGAAGTCCAATATCTAATAAACATAAAAGTGAAGGATGGAATTAGGCAAAGAAACATATATTTAGAAAAAAAAAAAAACAAAGCCAAAAAATATATAAAAAAACACTATTGTAATGAATATTATTTTATGAGGTGGTGTATGGTAAAAATTGATGTTCTAGGATTAAGAAAACAACACCTGAGAGGGTGAATTAGGTGTTCCACCAATTACATCAAATAATGAAAATAATCACACTACACACATATAACATAATAACCAACAATATAATTAAAGTGATTAAAGTAAAGAGATAAGGAAAAAGAGATTGCAAACTTGATTTTTAGCATGGTTCAGTAATCCTATATCCATACCTCAAGTATCAACCGTACTTGAGTATTGTACTCTTTTACTAATCCAAGTGAATGATACAATGCCATTGATGAAATCACACTAAGCAATGACACCACATGTCCCCTCTTCAAGATTTTTCTCTAAGTGACAACACCTCACTAATCCCAAGAGTTTATCCAAACTCTAAGGTGTTTACAATTATGATTCGCTTACAACAAGATTCATTTTCTGAAAGAGTAGATTATATAATTGAAAACTATAATCTCTATAACTTACTCAATAACACTTAAAATGATCGAAGGTGTGGAAGTATAATAAATGTCAGATTTTGTACTCTTGTGCTAAAATATAAATATTTAATTTAGCATAACTTAGAGTATGTTAGGATTGATACTTTTTAGTTGGCTTTTCTTTTGAAATAGCTTCTATATCATGTATGTTTAGAATCTCAACTTAATATTTTTATAAAACAACCTCTTCTCTCCTCAATCTTTAGTCTCCACCCACCTGATATCCTTCATTGAACCCGCACCAAAATAACCACCAATCTCGCCACCAGCAGCCACCACTGGCCCAACCACCATCCAAGCACGCCATCACTTTTTCCTCCTCAACCCACACATTATAACACCTATCACCCTTCATGTAGTGGCTTAGAACCTTCCCTTAGAATATGGATTCCCTAATAATTTATTTTGCATCAAGACAGACCTGATCAATAATCTTGAACTTTGCATGATTTTTTGAGCTAAGACTATGATTGTTTGTGAATATGAGCAATAATTTAAGATGATGTAACTTGCTAGGGGAATTGCCTATGGACTAAAGCTAGTAGATTATCGTATATGAAAACCTTTTTTTTTTAATGAAAGGGGATTAGACCCACCTTTTTGTTTTGTACTCTCCAATTTGTATGGGTTTTAACCTAGATGAGGACTTGAGAAAAATCTTTTCAGATTATGGATTTTTTTCTATATTCAATAAAGAAGTTATGGACTAGCCCTTTAAATAGGTTAATCCATAATTGATGTACTTTCACATATACTTACATCCATAAGCATTCATGCATTCATGCTTTGGGGTCTTAAATGTCTTGAGTACATATACAAGTTGGAATATAGGTCCCTAAAAATCCTAAATCAACAGAATTTACAACACTTGATTTCAATAAAGAAACATGGAAGACAAAGAATGTGCTCATCATAATGCCTACTTTCGAGAGGAGTTGGACTCCATAAAGGCTAACATGGCTCACATCATAAGCTGAATTAAACAGACACTTAGACACCTCTCTAGTGAAGGCCCGTCTCATTGGGCCATTACTTTTGCGATAATTTAACATGAAGGAAAGACGAGAGAACATGCTAATAACCCCCAATGTAACATAATCTTTTTGCAGTCAACAACACTTACACTGTTCCCAATAGTCGTGGATGATGAATTTTCCAATGAGTCCTAGAAAACAAAGTCTTCTACGAACATTAACAATGATAAGATAATAATATTGGAACCAAAAGTAAAGGCTATCGAGGGAGCAGACTTATATAACCCCGTATAAGCTGCAAAAGTGTATCTAGTCTCAAATATAATTGTACTAAAGAATTTCCATGCACCTGAGTTCATAAAGTACACTGGAACTTAGTTCGTTGCCACTCACCTCAAGTCCTATTGTAAAAGGATGGTAGAATTTATGTGCGATGAAAAATTGTTAATACATTTCTTTCAGGATAGCTTGAGTGGGGCACCTCTATGTTGGTACATGAGGTTAGATAACATAAAGATCTAGAGATGAAAAGACCTCATAGATGCTTTCATCAAGCGGTATAAATACAATATGGACGTCACTTCATATAGATCTAGCTTGTAAGATATGGAAATGGGTGATCTATCTAGGAATACGTCTATAGGTGGTTTGGTGTAGCTTTTCAGGTGGTTTGGTGTAGCTTTTTAGGTGGATCCTTTACTGCTAGAAAAAGGAGATGGCCAGCTTGTTTATCAACAATTTTAAGACGCCCTACTTTAAGTTCAAGATTGGAAGTACAACCCAACACTTTACTAACCTAGTGGTTGTGGCCGAAAGGATTGGACAAGCTATCGAAGTAGGAATTGTGAACTTTGAAGTCATAAGAAATCCAAGTTGGGGAATGGTTCTCAAATTAGGAATCTTGTTTGATCGGATCTCATTGTGTCATCGACTACTCAAAAGTCATTGTCAAAGATTGATATATCATTACCACTCAAAGATATTTAACAACATCTCTTGAACATCAGACACATTAACCTAACTCCATCTGATCCCATAAAACCACCATTTCCTAGGTGGTACAATCCAAATAAGATGTGCGAATACCATGATTTGATCCTTGACCATTCAATCGAAAGCTACAAGAATTTCAAGTGTCAAGTCCGAAAGCTGGTAAATAAAAGGTAAGTTGAGTTTGTGAAAGATAATGTCAGCTACAACATTATTACTGGAACATCATGAGCACAATAAGTGGTTGGTAAACACTATCACGACTCAAATGTCATTAGGGATTTCAACCCAAAAAAAGTTGTGGTATTTGTGAAACTTTGCTATTCTATATTTTGATGTTTGAATTGTATCACATCTTATAATGAAATTGGCTTTTCAGTTTCTTTGTTGTTTTAAAATCAAAAGATGTTTTTTGTATGAAAGTAATAACTTTACATTATATTATTGTCCACAATTGGATAAATATAATAACAGAAATGATTAAATCCAAGGTGTGTCATGCAAGATGCTAAGAGATAATCCTCACCTTTTTGAAATTCATTAAACTGACTTTATAATTGACTTCGTAGCACTATTCAAAACATTTTGTCCATATCAATTTTGTAAAAACCCTTTTGTTTTATAAAAATAAACTTTTTAATTTTAGAAATAATTTGATGTTTTCTTAAAACTACATTTAGACACCCTTTTATAAGGTGACAAACGAATCATTCAAGTAATTCCCATTTTAAGGTGACCAAACAATTTTGAACCAAGACTCGAAAAATAAAAAATGCATCCCATATATTTTGGGCCATATTTTAGCTATATGCATAATCACATGTAATCAAATAAGTTTTTCTTCGTAAAAACCCTGACTATAATCACATCCCACTTTGGGGGGCATATGGAAATTTCAAAGTCAAAGGTCAATCCTAATTGGGATAACAACCCATACTAAGGTGATAAGCAAAAAATCAAAAATAAAAGACTGAGGAGATGATGTAGAAAATCCAAGGAACCCGAGAAATCCAAATGTTGGGGTATGGCCAAATGAAAAACAATAATAACCAAGTTAAGGCCAAAACAAATAAGGATGTCGCACTAAAGCAAGCAAAAAGGAAAAACAACTAAATATGAAAGAAAAGAAGATTGAAAGATATAATGGTAATGATCCTAAGTCTTTAGAACCTCGGACCACTTTTTGAGCCTACAAATACTTTTCTTTCATAGCCAAGAGCCATAACCTTATTATGTGCCTATAAAAGTCCTTTCTAATCAAGCAAGCAAACAAGCAATTTGGACCAATAAATGACATTCTCAAAATGCGAAAGAACTGTTTCATAAGAATCATGACATTAAAAAAAGAACTACTCGTCATTATTCATGCTCATAAAATAAACACTAAAATAGAGAAAAATTTTCCTTAACAAAACCTCGATTTTTTACTTAAATCTCTTGTTTTGAAACCTATAAAAACATAAGGTCACTTATCATGTACCTTTACCAAACCAAATCAATTTTTTTTTTTACTAAAGAGAGATTACAACTTTTAGAAATTGTAAGAAATTCAAAACTAAATTGTTTTAAGCTTACATTGGGTAAATTTCTGTTTTCAAAATGCAAAGATTCATTTGAGCCATGGATAGCCCAACTTTGAGCTAAAACCTCTTTTTCAACCATTACCTTGTCAATTATTAACCAAAAAAGACACAAAAGATACATCTTTGTGGTGAATGACTTGTCTTGGGGTTACGATCAAAGAAAAAACTTTTAAAATTACATTTCATGATTTCTTTTGCAACAATTAGACTTGAATGAGCGTGATCTTGAAATCTACAAGTTGATTCCAAAATAAGATATTGACTTTCAAACTAAAAAAGTCATTAATCGAGTTTGTAAAGTCCTTGACAAAATTAATAGTTACACTTATATGAAAAGTTGAGTAGCTGGGGGGCAATGTAGTGAGCCTTAAGAGGGATAACATATAATATCCAGATAAGCCGTGTAACATCCCCAAACCAATGAACTTAAAATATATGACATATACTCATATTTACCAAAGTTGTTTTTTATACTTATATGTTTTACTGAAATTTCAGCAGAGTCTCCTTTGTATTCTTTCTATACTAAGTTATTGACTCAATCATTTTCTCAACCTGTAACACCAATCGCAATATTCGTCCATCATTTGGACTTTCGAAAACTCAAGTATATATCAATATCTCCTTTCTATTTTCTATAGAACTATTTATTAAAAGCTAATAAATTCATAACATGCATCGTCTTTTTTTTTTAAAAAAAGTATTTGTGCTCAATATATATATCACCAACCATAATTCAACTTAATAATATCGACATCATAAATTACATCATACATAAGATCATAAGTTAAACATTTACAATTCTTAGTTATAAAAACGTATTACAACAAAATATTAGTTCTTCCAGTTACATTAATCACATAACAAAATTTATTATCCAAGCATCTACTTTCCTGTTCAAGGGTGCGATGTACTTAAAAATATAGTAACATTAAACATGATTAAAACTATACATTTCAACAAGTAATTGAATGATGACTAATTATTCATGTACATAAGGTAATTTTCACATCATTGACTAAATTATCTTATTTTTTTGTAATTTATAAATTCATATACTCTTTTCTAGATACAGAGAATAAATCTATTGAAAATTAACAAGAGTGTCTCCTACATCCTGCATATTTAAACTCAAATCAAAATTTTACAATTTATCTATATTACACCAAGTGGTTATCCTATTGACTCGTAAGTTAATTTTCTTAACATGGTCCTTCAAATAGGCATTATTTCTAGTAGTCAAGAAATAATCTTCTCACGGCTTACCCTTTCAACATGGTGTTATTTCCAGTAATCCAGGAAATTACTTTCACAGCTTGCCCATTCAACGGGGCATTATTTCCAGTAATTAGGAAATAATTTTTTCATGGCTTGCCATTCAACAAGGCATTAATTTTAGTAACCAGGAAATAATTTTTTTCATGGCTTGCCCATTCAACATGACATTATTTCCAGTAACCAGGAAATAATTTTTTCTTTACACTAAAAATTACAATCTACAAGATTTCTTCTACAATAATAAAGATTAAACTATTTAACAACTCCAAGGTGTTGAACACCTACCTTGTGTCTGTGCGCGTGAAGAAGTTCCTTATTGCTGGTTAGGTCTTACAGCCTTCTCTGCACCAACACAATTTACTTTGTCATTGTTCATTCATTTAAAGCGGTAAAATTCTAATACCAATTACATATTTATTTTTTTTCATAAAAATACTTATTCAATTTAACCTATCAACATCAATTATCTTCAATTTGATAAGATTTCTCAATAATATTATTATTAAACTCCATTGTCTAATTTTCTTCTCCTTTTAGCCGAAAATAACCTAGGGGACAAAGTGAAGATTTTTTCCTTTCTCTTTGAAAAATTCTTACTCCTTTCATATAATAACACTTTTAAACCTATATCTTCCCACATTTTCCAAACAATTGGATTGAAACCTTAAATCCCCTAAATTATTCATCTTTTGGCTGAAAATTCAATTAAAATGGGGGGAAATTTTTTAGTTTCTTTTATTTAAAATTAAACACTTACCCAACCATAATTCATGATTCCTAACATGACTAAATCATAATTTTTATTATTCCCATAATTTATAACATACATCCACAACTTCACATAAATCATAATTTTACATGATCTTTCATCAAACATAAAATTAGAGAAATTAATCAATTGAAGAATGTTATTTACCTCACTTTGATAGGGATTCAAGGAAAGAATGCAAGAAAAATCAAGTTTTATTCTTCTCCCTCTTCAAACCCTAGCTTGCAATTCTTCATTCAAAGCACTTACCACCTTAAAATTACCCTCTCTTAATGTTTAAGTAAGTTAATCACCCTAATTACTCTCATTAATTAATGAAACCAACAAGAATTTGAGTAAGAAATCACACAATTCCTCCCCCTCTCTTTATTTCCAGCTCACGGCCAAAAGAGGAAAATATGAAGCATTTATAGTCTTGCTTTTAACTATTTACACATTGGCCCTCATTACCTTTTTATTCTATTTTTGTCACTCAACTCTTCTTTTTACTTAATTTACACCATAACATATTATCTTTTACTCTATTGTATCCATTTACTATACATGAAATCCTTTTTTTTAATCTATTTAGTATTTTATTTATTTTATTCAGATTATAATTTATCGGGTTTTCACATAGTGTACCAGCGACCTAACCTGCTGTATATTGTCTGCTTTGCGCCTTCCACCTTCACGGTTTTGTTCCTGGTGACGTGAGCCCATCACTGAGCCTGACGCCTCAAAACGTGTACAACAGGTCAGCGACCAGCACACTAATAAGGCTAGCAACCAACTCTTCACTCGCCGATGTGGGATCTTACAAGCTGGGTGCAAAGAAGCATATAATCAGATGGATTTAGCAAAATCCATCAAAGCTATGCATATCATCTAATGATGAAGAATACCTCTCAATGATAGGCGGAAGAATGAGCATGACCATATCAGCTGAAAACAATGTTGCTCAAAATGTCTATAATAATGAATTACTTGACGAGCTCTATTAACAGTTGAAAATAATGATATCTTTATAAAAGCGTCTTCATGTCTGATAATTTAGTTTACTCTTTGAAGAACAAGAGTAATGAAGCACCGCTTATCCATTAAAATAAGAAGGCAATGGTGCACAAATATCGTAAATTAGAGCATATTATTTGAACAGGGGGCAACATCATAGCTAAGCAAGTTTGTCACTTCTCAAAGAATGTTTAACTAAGTATGGCTTTATTTATTGCCTAAAGATCCAGGCTGTGCAACAAAGAAACAATTTAGCACATTGATCATATGGGCAAAACCTGAATGAGCTTTTGTAATGAAGAGGAAATCAAACATATCAAACACATGGGTAAAACCTGAGTAGGTTGAAGATTTAAGTTGAGCAACCAAGAGACAAGATTGGTAGCACAAACCTTTTCATTAATCAAAAGATGATTTGCAAGAAGAGGGGCTTATATTTCAAAACCAGGTAAAGATGCATGCATAGCATTTAAAATCGTTGTAAAAATTTTTACATAGAAATTGCACGAGAAAGAATTCTCAATGACGTCTGGTAAGACTTCAATAAATAAGAGTCCAACAAAGTTCCAAAGCTTAGCAAGGCTCACGATAATCCTAAACCTAGAAGGATTTAGCAAGAAAGAGTCCAACAAGACTCCAGGAAAAGAACCCAGGAAGGTTTTAACCCTAGCAAGGACCCATTCAATTAAAATCAAGCAAGATTTAACAAAGAAAGAGTTTAGCAAGACTCTAACAAAAAGTCCTAAGAAGTTTCTGAGCCCAACAAGGCTCCCGTTGATTAAAAACTTAACAAGGTTTTAAACATCATATTTGAATCTATTTTCTTTTGAGTGCGCTTTCTAGACCTTAATAATCAGATAGTGCGTTTTTAGCAAGAAAGAGTCCAATAAGACTCCAGGAAAAGAACCTAGGAAGGTTCTAGCTAACCCTAGCAAGGACCCATTCAATTAAAATCCAGCAAGATTTTAACGAAGAAAGAGTCTAGCAAGACTCCAATAAAAAGTCCTAGGAAGTTTCTAAGCCCAACAAGGCTCTCGTTGATTAAAAACTTAATAAGGTTTTAAACATCATATTTGAATCTATTTTCTTTTGAGTGCGCTTTCTAGACTTTAATAATCAGATAGTGTATTTTTTAGCCCTATCTATTTTCTTCTTAGTATGCCTTCTAACCCTTGTATACCAGATAGTGCGCCCTGTAACCTCATGCATTTTTTTAATGCGCTTTCTAACCTTCACCCATCAAATAGTGCATATTTTTTATCCTCATCTTTTTCCTTTTGAGTGCATTTTCTACCCCTCCTATACCGATCAGTGCACTTTTTAGCCTTATATTTTCCTTCTGAATGCACTTTCCAGCACTCATATACCAAATAATGTCTTTCTAGCCCTATTTATTTCCTTTCTGAGTGCGATTTTCAGACATCATATCCTAGATAATGTATTTTTTAGCTCTATCTATTTACTTTTGATTGTGTTTTCTATCCCTCACCCATCAAATAATGCACTTTCTAGCCCTACTCTTTCTTTTCGACTGCTCTTTCTAGCCCTTGTATACCTGATATTATGCCTTATAGCCCCATCTTGTTCTTTTGAGTGCCCTTTTCAGCCCTCATATATTGGATAATGCGATTTCTAGCCCTATCCATTTTCTTTTGAGTGTGCTTTCTAGCCCTTACACATCAGATAGTGCGCTTTTCAGCCCTAAAATACCAAATAATGTGCTTACTAGCCCTATATATTTCCTTTCTGAGTTTGCCTTCTAGCCCTCCTATCCTAGATAGTGTGCTTTCTAGCCCTATTTAGTTTTCTTTTAAGTGCATTTTCTAGTCCTCATCCATCAGATAATGCGCTTTCTAGCTCTATCTCTTTCCTTTTATATGTGTTTTGTAGCCCTCGTATATCGGATTTTATGCTTTTAGCCCTATCTTTTCCTTTGATTGCCATTTCTAGTCTATACATAATAGATAATGCACTTTCTAGAAAGATATTTTCCTTTTTTAGTGTGCTTTCTAGCTCTCACATACCAGATAGTACGCTTTTTAGCTCTCACATACCAGATAATACGCTTTTTAGCCCTATCTCTTTTCTTTTGATTGTTCTTTCTAACCTTCACATACCAGATAATGCACTTTCTATTCCTATCTCTTTTCTTCTTAGTGTTCTTTTTAGCCCTCACATACTGGATATTGCACTTTCTAGCCCTTTGCATGTTCTTTTGAGTGCACTCTCTAGCTCTCACCCATTAGATAATGCACTTTCTAACCCTATATCTTTCATTTTGAGTGTGTTTTTTAGCCCTTGTCTACAGAATAATAGGCTTTCTAACCTTATCTTATCAAATAATACGCTTTCTACCCCAATCTCTTTTCTACATAATGCGTTTTCTTGCCTTTGTATACCAGATAATGCGCTTTAGCCCTCACATATTGTATAGTGCACCTGGAAGCCCTATCTATTTTCTTTCTGAGTGCATTTTAAAGCCCTCACATCCCAGATAATGCGTTTTTTAACCATTTTTTTTTTGTTGAGTGTGCTCTCTAGCTCTCATATCCTAGATAATGCACTTTCTAACCCTATCTTTTCCTTAGTGCGTTTTATAGCTCTCACATCTTAGATAATTTGTTTTCTAGCCCTCACATACCAAAAAGTATGTCTGTAAGCCCTATCTATTTCTTTCCAAGTGCGTTTTCCAGCCGTTATATCCTTAATAATGCGCTTTCTAACCCTATCTTTCCCTTCCTAAGAGTGTTTTCTCGCCTTTATGTACTAGATAGTACGCTAGCAAGCCCTATCTTTTTTCTTTAGAGTGTGTCTTTTAACCGTCACCTATCAGATAATATGCTTTATAGCCCTATCTATTTTATTTCAAGTGCGTTTTCTAGCCATCACCCATCAGATAACTCATTTTCTAGCCTTATCTCTTTCTTTTTTAGTGTGCTTTCCACCCCTACTTTTAGATAATGCACTTTCTAGCCCTATCTCTTTTCTTTTTTAGTGCATTTTCAATCCCTCACTTATGACATTTTTGAAAGGATTAACCACTTCTTGTTTGGTAAATCCACATCCTTTATCTTTTCTTCTTTACAAGTTTACTATCTAAAGTGTCTTACGAGACTTTATGTCGTAAGCATTGTAAAAAGAGAGAAACTGTCATGATAGTTTCAAAACAATTTCAAATTGTTTTTCTAAATATTAGAATTTTTTTTTACCCTCTGTTTTTCTAAATATTTTCAAAATACAAAAAAATCATGTTTTTGATGTATTTGTCTCATCTTTTCAAAACAATTTCAAATTAAAAAATTTATTTTCAAAGCGTTCAACTATTAATACACACATTTCAAAATCACTAATTAATTCTTCTCGTTGAGTTACCGTTGATGTTGTTTTTTTTTAAAAAAATTCAAAATAAAAAAAAGAAAAAAAATATAATAAGTGGGTAAAGGAACCAAAAGTGAAAAGGAAGAAAATGAGGGATTGAAAAATTTAGGTTGCTTAGGGATCAGGCAATTGAAGGGAAGAAGACAAAAGTTTTTGCCTATAAAATGGTGAAGGAATATCACATAAAGGAAGGGAGACTAGAAAAAAAATATAAAATAAAGAAAAGAAAAAAAAATATTTTTCCATATTTCCTCTCCCCACACAAAATCGCTAGGCCCCATTATAACTTTGTAGCCGCTACAAACAAAAAACCAACCTCCATCTTCAACCCATTGTTATTAACACATTCACCTACCAATCAAACCAACTGACAAAGCTGTTGCCATCTCCTCCCACTGTCAATGCTCACAAGACCACCACTATTAACCCTCAACCCCTTAATTATTTCAGTTGAAAGCAAATCAAACTCTTTCTTTTTATTCATCAGTAGCCATAAACATAACCTCTTCTCTCCTCAATCTTTAGTCTCCACCCACCTGATATCCTCTATTGAACTTGTACCAAAATAACCACTAATCTCTCCACCACCAATGTTGGAAGTATTTTATATAGGAAGGGTCCATATAGGTGCCTGACAGGATTCACCTATATTGGAAGGCAAAAAGATTTTCCACAACTCGTATATTATGGTGAAAATACTTCCACTTAAAATTAGTGAATATCTAAATAATCTTGAAATTTTTTTAGTCAACTTCTAATATTTAAATACCAGTCTACTTATACGTCCAACATTTATACTAGGATGTTGACTATTAATTTTTATGAATTAAAATTTTTAGGGTTATTGAAATAGTGGCCAAATCCTAAAGGAATTATACAAACTTAGTGTAAATTCCAAAAGATGCAAGGGAAAATCAACACAGGTTTTTTTCTAAAACCGTCCTAAAAAATTTCTCTCTTTTTTTATAAATAAAAATGCAATTTTTTTCTAAGGATTGAGCTATATACGACAGGCAAAAAACAATTATTTTTGGGCCATGTTTGGCAAAACCATAATTTTGTTCAAAATAAAACTGTCATAACATGCCTAAGGATGTGTTTGCCAAACACACCCTTAAGCCAAAGTTTCTTTTTTCATAACAGTGACAAACCAAAGCCTTAAATATTTGACCCGGTTGAGATATGGGATCAGATGATATGTATGCATCATTACCTGGTTGGATAAGGTTTGTAATTTTTGAAAAAACATTATAGGCCCCCTTTTGCTTGCTATATCTCTATTGCTTGATGGATGAGTTTTGTAATTTCTGAGTTGAGTTCTCTTAGTCTTTAGACTCTTCAGTTTATATGGGTTTTAGTCATGTGGCTAATGTGTTTGATTACCTTTTTGTCGTATAGTCTGGACCTTTAGGTAATAAATGAAGCTCTACTTAGTTAACCATTCTTTGAGAAGTGACAAAATTTTTTAACTATGAAATTGCCCTCTAGTTAGATGGTGCCCCCTAATTATGGTATTCTTGCACCATTGCCTACTTTTTCTATTTTGATGGCGAAACAACACTCCGTTATTCTCACTTATCAAATCATTTAGCGTTAATGACTGTTGCAAATTTCCCCAAATTGATGCATTCTTGTGATAACAATTTTCATGTATCATAGCCAACCTATAAAAGGGTAAACAAGATTTTAGGCTATGAAGATGCCCCTCAAATACAACATTACTCTCAATTTCTGTTAGAGTTCGCCAAGTAGTTTACTATCTTTGAGAAACGTTGTCTTCATCTAATCTACTTGTGCTAGTTCTTTTGATTATTATTAAGAATATTTGTCATTGTTAGATGCCATTTATAGCTTTGATGTTTTTTGCTGAATCATCATTTGATTATTATTATCATAATGGCTTCTTTGCCCCCTATCTGATCTGAATATTATCAATTTCCACTCTCAAGATCCACTACATTGCCCCCTGATTGCTTAACTTTTCAAGGATGACTCATAAGAAGTGTCATGTCATTTCAGCCAAGGTCTTTATAAACTCAATCAATGACTTTTTTTGTTTGAAAATTTCTTTCTTGCTTTAGAATCAACTTGCAAATTTTAAAGATCATATCCATTTAAGTCTAATTATTGTAAAGAAATCATGAGATGTAAACTTGAAAATTTTTCTTTGATTGCAACCTCTAGAAATGTCATTCAACATTAAGGTGCATCTTTTGTGTGTTTTTTGGTTGAGAATTGATAGGGTAAATTTTTAGAGGAAGCGGTAGCTCAAAATTAGGCTAATCATGGCTGAAATGATTGTTTGTGTTACGAGGGGCGCGACGTCGTCTGGCGACGTCGGAGGCTCTTTGTCGTGCTTCCTGGTATGAGGTGTTGTGTGTTGGGAAGGGTTTTGGATTTAATCATAAAATTATGATTAATATTCAGGAGTCGCCACTTAGTATTATGGTCACTAGGAACCTATGGTCTGCGAGAGTCTGGGTAAGGGACTGGTTGTGCAAGGGGAAGATGCATCACTCCCAGTGCACCCTACCTATGGTAAGCTGCATTGTTGTTTGACTGTTTTTTTCTAAGTCGGGTTTGTAGTAGTTGGTCTTTTCTAAGGCTTAAGGCAGATCTCTCTTTAAGAGAGAGTCTCTATCTTATCGGATTAAATCCTAATCGTTCTAAAGTCTGAATTTTAACATTGTATTTTTACACCTTGTATCTTTAATACTTAAGGGTGTACTTTATCGTGTAATTTTACACCTCACAAATATTAAAATCTACATCTGGACCCTTAAAAAAAAGGTTGGAAAAAGATTTTTGACATGTTGGCCAAATCCTAAAGGATAATCATAAACTAGTTACGATATCCATTTTGATTTTTATTTTATTTTTTAAACATGAAAAAGATGCAATTTTTTTTTATGAAAATATGCTTGGAAAAATTTTAGGATTTGGCCGTATGCAATAAAATATTTTTTTCTTTTTGAAAATGTTTTGAATGTTTTTTTTTTGAAATAATATGAGAAAATGGTATTTTAATACCGAATTTATATTTTATAGTGTAAATATAAAACTCGATATTATGCAAAATGAATAGAAAAATATTTGAGATAATCATAATTTTTTTTAAATGATTTTTGAAAATTTTTAAATATTGCATTTTTTTTAAAAAAATGATGGTCGGGCCAGACCCAGCCATTTAGGGTGGGCAAAACTGGCCCGACCTAAAGACAACTTAATTATTTTGCCGCTGCATGCAGAAATGAATTTTGCATGCAACGACCTCGACGAAGAAGAAGGAGGCAACGCAGGGAAAAGAAAGTTGCCTGGCTTAGGGGTTTCAGACGTGCTGAGGATGTCTGGACAGTGGCTCAGGAAGTTTCGACTGAGGTGACGGTGGCTGTAGTGGCTGGCAGGAGAAGAGAGAGAGCCGCAGTGGCAGCTTGGTGGACGGTTGGTGGTTGTGTTGACTGCCTGCGGTGGAGCTGGTGATCAGGGTAGGAATGGTGGCAGTGTTGGCTGCTCGTGGCCGAGGAAGAAAGAAAAGATGCAGAAGAAGAGAATTTGCAGAGAGGAGAGGGAAGACCTCGCGGTGGCTGTGCCTATCGCCGGTGAGGATTTGGGTTCGTGGGGAGGCTGAGACCCCATCTGTTGGTGGAGGAGGAATGTTTCTATGGGGTCTTCAAGTGCTAAAGAAGCAGCGGGAGAGAGAGAGAGAGAAGAGAGAGAACGTTGGCCGGAAGAAAAACAGGGGAGAAGCTGATTTTTTGGCTTATTTTGGACCTAAATTTCTCCCCTCTCAGGCCATAAACTCAGCCTTTATTTATAGGAGGTGGAAGAGGGTAATCTCGTCTGCACCGGGGTAAAATTTCAGCCATTGATTCTGATGGGAAGGATCCCAACCGTTGGCTCAAAGTAGGCATGGTGCACTGTCAAATTATCAAATCTGCAGCTGCAGGCTGCCTGAGTTGGCATGTTTAGGCCGGTGCCAGCACCGATGGATTGTCATTCAGACTGAACTATTCACATAGATCTGTAGAGGAGCTGCAGAGGATCATTTTCGTTCATGTTTGGTTAAATTTGGTGGAGTGTAGAGGTATTAAATGCACCTGTGAAGTAGGTAATCGGACTAGCCTTTTCAGAAAAAAATGAAGAAGATAATGAACAGTGCCGAGTTCTGTTTTTGGCCAAAGTTCATTTTAGTCCTTCATGTTTCAATTGCTATCAATAGAACCCCTAATTGACCCTAAACTTTTGCAATTAAGCCCCCTGATGAATTTCAATTGCAGCCTCGAAGTTACGCGCCTTTTACAATATGGTCCTTGGTCTTGGATTTCTTCAAGTTAGCCCCTAATTGACCCCAAAATTTTAATTTTCTTGCAATTTGGCCTCTAATTTCAATCAATTAACTTGGTAAAAATTAAATTTGGTTTCCTAAAATTCCAATATTCTCAATTAAGCTCAAATTATGCTTCCAAACTTAATGTTTCATCAATTAAGCCCCAAATAAAATTAATTTGAACCATTTAAAGTATAATTATGTCCTTGCACTTAATTAAATCCTTCAATTGGACCCAAATTAATTCTTAAACATAATTAAAAATTAATTAGGCCCATGATTAAATCAAATTAGCCTATTAAAAATTTAATGATGTCATTGGGCTTAATTTTTATGCAAATTCATCCAATAATTATTTAATATGACCTTGAATTTGCATTTTTTCTCTATTTTTAGGCATAATGGGGTACAACTAGGCCTTTAATTTCCTCCAAAATTGCAGCTTGATTTTTTTCTATTTTTATAGTCCTCCTTGACTTGCTTCACATTGCCAGCCTTTATTTTATTTTTTTGATTTTTATTTTGAAAAAAGGTGATTTTTAGGGAATAACCTAGAATTGGGTTATGACAGTTGCCCCCCTCTTTACAATGCTTACGATAGAAAGTCTCGTAAGAGACTTTAGATAGTAAGCCTTGTAAAGAAGAAAACAAAGAATAAGAGATGATGGACTCATCATATTAAGAAAGGATGAATCCTTTTGAGGGCTAGAAAGTGCACTCAGAGTAAAAACTGGAAGATTTTTTTTTGAAAATTCAGAGATTTTAAAGTGGTCGAATGATCATGAGTGACCTACCCAGAGAAAATTAAAAAAAAAGGTTTTTTGTGATGGTCTTATTGTAATGGGTGACCTACCCAGGTGAAAAATGCAAAGATTTTTCAAAGATTTTTTTCAAAATGGTGAAAAATGCAGAGATTTTTCAAAGTGGTGAAAAATACAAAGATTTTTCAAAGTGGTTTTATTGTAATGGGCGACCTGCCCAGGTGAAAAATGCAAGGATTTTTCAAAGTGGTGAAAAATACAGAGATTTTTCAAAGTGATCTTGTTGTAATGGGCGACCTGCCCAAGTGGAAAATGAAAAGAGTTTTCAAAGTGGTGAAAAATACACAGATTCTTCAAAGTGGCGAAAAATATAGAGATTTCTCAAAGTGGTCATGTTGTAATGGGCGACCTGCTTAGATGAAAATTTTAGAGGTGGTGAGAATTTCTCAAAATGGTTTCATTGTAATGGGCAACCGGCCCAAAATGCAAGATTTTGAAGGTGTAAGGATTTCTCAAAATGGTTTTGTTATAACGAGTAACCGACCCAAATGGAAGATGAAAAGAGTTTTCAAAGAGGTCTGATTGTAATGGGTGACCTACCCAGGTAAAAAAAATGAAATGTCCTGAAGAGCTTGAAGGCGCACTATTCAAGGGATAGAAGCTCCAAGGAGCGTTTGAAAAGAGATAGAACTCGAAGGGAAATGAGGGCTGAAAAGTGCACTCGAGAAGAGATAGGGTTAGAAAATGCACTACCTAAGAGGTGAGGGCTCAAAGGCGCACTTGAAAGGAGGCAGGGTTAGAAAACGTACTACTCATAAGGTGAGGACTCGAAGGCGTACGCGAAAGGAGGCAGGGTTAGAAAATGCACTATCCAAGAGGTGAGGGCTTGAAGGCGCACTCGAAAGGAGGTAGGGATAGTAAACGCTCTACTCAAGAGGTGAGGGCTCGAAGGGGCACTCGAAAGGAGGCAGGGTTAGAAAATGCAATACCCAATGTGGTCGAGGGCTTTAAGGCACACTTAAAAGGAGGCAAGGTTAGAAAATACCCTACCCAAGGTGGTCGAGGGCTCTAAGGCGCACTCAAAGGGAAAAAGGTAGGGTTATAAAGCGCATTAGCTGAGATGGTTGAGGGCTCAACATCCCGCTCAAAAAGAGATGATAGTGAGACACCGATTTGAAAGTAATGCATCATGATCAAAATGCATGTATACTTACTGATGTAACTATATTATTCGATAGTTTCACTCACATTTAACTAGTGTTTTGCCTATTGTTTTATGTATAAAATGCCTTGATATTCTTTGTTTTATGTTTTGAAGGCACCTTTAGATGAAAGATGC
>Ga0325411_1003194_pt1 | contig 18468 bp, 12 predicted proteins | sample PopdelMetagenome_13_FD_206181 | JGI IMG/M metagenome (GOLD analysis project Ga0325411, IMG submission 206181) | Populus deltoides microbial communities from Bellville, Georgia, United States - Xylem-PdIQD-R4 | ecosystem: Host-associated > Plants > Phyllosphere > Stem > Wood/Secondary xylem...
TTGATAGATGATTTTATACCAAAATCTAAATTTTCTTGTGTTATCTTTGCATGGATTGTATCCGTTATTACAATAAATTCTCGGGATCATTTTCTTACTCCAAAATAAATTTATTTTATCTTTTCATCATTTAATTCATTTTCAAATTTAATATCATTTCATGGTAATGCTATTGATTTTCAACCGGGGTTTACAACAACACTTTTTCATACCATTATTCCCTTTTCTTATATATTGATCACATATTTAAACTTATTGTACCTTTTATTTTATTTTTAAATTCCTAGAGGTTTAAAGTTTAGATTGATTTTCAGTTACAAGTATAAAATCTAAAATATAAAATTTATGGTGTGATTGTTTTTTTACCTCAAAACCGAACAAATTAAAAATAATCACACCTAGTTTTAATGATTTATGTTATGTATCTAGGTATAAACTTGATTTTCACAAGCACACGTGATTGAATTTTTACCTTTTTTTAGTAATATTTGCTCTATGGAAATAGAAGTAAAACGACGTTGCCTTTTCAAAAAACGATTTTACGAAAAGAAAAAAGCAGATTTTTTTTGGGAATAAGACATATAGTTCACTTTTGAAAGAAAAAGAAAAAAAAAACAAAAAAACCTCTAATATAGTACTGCCTTGCGTTTTTGTACTAATTATACTGTATATCATGTTGTAGTACAGGCTAGAGGTGTAGAAAATTGGCTATTTATCTGTCCATTGCAATGAGAATTTTATAAAATTTGCCAATCGAAACACCTCCTCTTTGTCAATCGAAACACTCCTCGTCCACCGCCGCATTAGTAAACCCACCTACGATGATCAAGCGCGGCGTCAGTGTAAAAAAGGGAGAGATCTTCCAATTTCTCATAAGATCATTCACGAGGTAGGAAGTACCTTTCGGGGTCTAGCACTCTTATTCCTCTTCTTCTTGCTTTTATTTTTATTTTTTCCTTCACGGTGTTGCTGGGTTTTTAATTCAAGTAACGGTTCCATGAAATGTAATGCATTCTCCATGCTCAAAGGCAAAGTATAAATTAATAACACCATATTTTTATATTTGCATTTGAAAATATAAAAATACATATTTTAAGATGGATAATATATATATATATATTGTTCTCTTTTCTCGTTTTCTTTTCCACCCCATATCTTTTGTCCTTCTCCTTCATCGGATAAGAATGAGAGAGGTTTTTTATTATTATTATTATTATTTTATTTTATTTTAGTGAATAGAGAAAGCAAGTTATTTCTTCCGACCTTTAACTAGGCGTCACAAATCTACTGAAGTCTTTAAAGAAAACAATGGGATAGGGCCCATTAATTGAACTTGTGATAGAAGAGAAAAATTGAAACTCACCAAAGAGAAGAAAACAAGAAAAAGCATGAACATGGATTTCAAGCCGCCTCTAGGATACTGAAAAGAAAAAAGAGAGAGAAAAATTATTTTAATCACCTATAGTTTTAATTAAACAAACACGCTACTAATAAAAATTATTTTGGTAAAAAACATGAGTAAAAAAAGAATAACTAACTTACTTAATATATATATATATATATATATATATATATATATTTCCATACAAATATCTATTTAAAATTATAAAATAATTAAATAAAAATAAACCTCATGAAATATTTCAAGACATCAAGGATAAAAAACTATTTTACTCCTGATAATGTGTCATAGTATAGTAAAGGTAAATACATTGAGGCTAAGGATGATTATAAATTTAACGGGGAAGATACATTTTCTCCCCCTCCTTTTCTTTTCCATCCCATAACTTTTATCCTTTACTTTTTGTTTGTCCATATAGGCCTAGTCATATAAGACATAAGGTAACTTGGTAATTTTAATTTGAAAACTAAGTTTAAGCTGGTTTATAAAAATAAATTAGAGTTTTTAAAAAATCATATTTATTTTTCATTTTAAAAAATCTAAAATAATAATATTTTAATTAAAAAAACATTTAAGTTAATAAGATTAACCTACTTGATATAAAGGAAATCACTACAGATCAAACACATGATTCCTTGCCTCTGCACAGAATCATGAAACTGTCATAGAAGTCTAATATCAAGTCTGTAACAGTAAACAATCCTTAATGTAAATGTTAGGTGTAATCTTAGCTTTGTTTCTAAATTCAAACCTGCAATCCTGTGTGTGTATATATATATATGTTAACAATTGTATTGTTTAGTGGGTGGAAAAATATTATTATGAAGATTATCAATTGCTTTACAAATCTCTAAAGTATTCAACTTTTATCATGGTATCAGAGCAAGAAATCTCTAACGAGAACTCGATCCCTCACACCCATAACCCAATCTTAACTCCACCATCTCCAACTGAAATACCTCTAATTGCTCTCAACATCACATTTCAGATAAATGATAAACTCACTCCCTCTACATTTCTTCAATAGCGTGCCTAATTTGAAGCTTTGCTCATTGGGTATGATCTCCTTGATTATGTTACTGGAGAAAAAGTCTGCCCCATACCCACTAGTGCATCAATATATGGTGTCCAACAAACTCATTGGATAAGGCAAGATAAGCTTATCCTCAGTTCCATTCTGGCATCTACATCTACTGTCATCACACCTCTCATCTCTATAGCCAAAACATCAAAGGAAGCATGACATAAATTACATACACTGTACGCAAGCAAGTCCAGAACCAGAGCAATGCAACTCAAGGAAGAACTCACTATGATAAAGAAGGGCAACTAGTCAATTCAAGCGTACCTCCACTCTGTAAAATCTTTGGCAGATGAAATCTCCCTTATAGATCACCCAATCTTTGAAGATGTTCTTACACTTTACATCCTCAACGGCCTGGGAACTGATTTATGTGAAATTGCAGGTCACATTCCTGCACGAGAACGACCATTCGCATTTGAGGAACTTCATGATCTCCTTATCAGTCATGATGTATACCTTCGTCACCTTAAAGCCTCCTCTCATCAACTAATTGCCTCTGCCAATTACACGTACAAAAGGGCCCCTTATGGTAAAGACAATTCTTTCTTTAAAACTCCCACAAAGCCACACTTATTTGACAGGTCATATACACAAAGGAACAAGGCTCCAACTCATTATCGCAACACTGAAAATCAAAGAGACAACAACAAAAATCATGGCCCACGTCGCTTTCCCCCCAAATGCCAACTATGTGACCGCATGGGCCATACTGCAAAACATTGCAGTCGCATTCAATATAACACACCAACAACAAATTGCACTTCCACCTCATCAGCACAGGACACAAAGTGGCTTATAGACTCAGCAGCGTCTCATAATATTATCGGTGATCTTGCTAATCTATCTATTCACTCTGAATACGATGGTACTGACGAAGTTATCATTGGTGATGGTTCAGGTTTGCCTGTCTCTCATATTAGCTCCCTACTTCTTCACTCTCCTAACCGTACTTTTCATTTAAATGATACTCTTTGTGTTCCCAATATACAAAAAATCTTATATCTGATCACCAATTTACTCTTCAAAATCATGTTTTTGTTGAGCTTCACCCCTCTTTTTTTCTTGTTAAGGATCAAATCACGAGAGCGGTTCTATTCCGAGGAGTGTGTGAAAATGGTGTATCCACCCTTTCGAAGTCAATGGTGAAGTCTTCTCCTATAATAGTTGCCAACATGCATGAAAGAATCTCCATTGACGGGTGACACAAATGTCTTGGGCATCCATCTCATAAAATGGTCACTCACCTTATCAACTCATTTTCTCTTCCCACAATAAAAATAATCTTTCTCTTTGTTCATCATGTTCTATTAATAAAGCTCACAGACAACCATTTTGTCAAAATAGTCTCTCCAGTCATGCTTATCTTGACTTAATTTATACTGATGTGTGGGGTCCCTCCAGTACAACTGGTATCACTGGGGCCCGTTACTATCTCATTTTTGTTGACCATTTCATGAAGTATATTTGGTTTTACCTTATGAAAACAAAATTAAGTGTTCACACAATATTTCCTCAGTTCAAAAATCTTGTTGAAAACCGGTTCCAATTAAAAATCAAATCTGTCTATTTAGATAATGGTGGTGAATTTGTTGCCTTGAAACATTATTTTACAACCAATGGAATTAGCCATTACACCACAGCCCCTCATACATCGCAACAAAATGGTGTTTCTGAGCGATGCCATCGTCACTTAATAGAAACCGGTCTTACACTATTACATGATGCCTCCCTCCCGCTACAGTATTGGCCCTATGCTTTTTACACTACCGCAACCTCATTAACCGTCAGCCCACACCTCTCCTTCACCATAAATCGCCGTTTGAAATCTTATTTACACAGCCTCTAAATTATCACAAGGTAAAAAAATTTGGTTGTCTTTGTTTCCTCTCACCTGGCCATATAACACAAACAAGTTACAACTAAAATCTATTCCCTGTATTTTTGTTGGCTACTCCTTAACTCAAAATGCCTATAACTGTCTTGATCCCTTGACAACAGATTATACCACTCCTGCCATGTTCTCTTTAATGAAACAAAAATGGTCTCTTTTCCAGCCAAATATCCATCTCTCGCCCGACAAGTGCCTCCTCTGTCTATGGCGATTCATCATCACCTCTTGAGCCTCCACCAATGACTTCAGCAAAGGCACCTATTCTAACCTCCTACTCAGGTAATGAATCTCCCTATTTTTTTTTTAATTCCCGTGATCTCACATCTACATCTTCACCTCCAGAATACTCTGTTTTCAATAATCTTATGCCATCCCCATCTCCGCTGCATGTTCCTTGTCACCCATCCTCATCAGTCCTCTATGCTGTCCCCCTCCTTATCCCATCATTTCCCAAACCCTGCACCCACCCGTACTCACTCAATGGTCACCAGATCAATGAATAATATCTATAAACCCAAACAGGTTCACACCACCACAAAACACCCCTTTCCTAACACTGCAGAACCAACTTGTATGGGACAGGCTCTACGTTAGCCACACTGGAGGATAGCAATGTCTGAGAAACTCACAATTCTTATGAGACATGGTACATGGGAACCGGTATAGCCACCTCTTAACTACAAACCTGTGGGGTGTAAATGGGTCTATCGGGTCAAACAAAAATCTGATGGTTCTATATCTCATTTTAAAGCGCGTCTAGTTGCAAAAGGATATGATCAACGACCTGGATTAGACTACAGTGAAACATTCAGCCCTGTTGTAAAACCTGCCACCATCAGAACAGTCCTCACCGTGGCTGTCATGAAAGGCTGGTCATTAAAGCAACTAGATGTAAATAATGCTTTTCTGCATGGGAAATTGCATGAGACCGTGTACATAACATAGCCATCAGGGTTCCAAGATGCTACTAATCCACATCATGTTTGCAAGTTAAACAAGGCAATTTATGGACTTAAACAGGCTCTTCGTGCCTGGTACCCTGCTCTGAAACTGGCCCTTATGCATCTGGGATTTTAAAATTCAAAAGCTGATCCTTCATTATTCATCTATAACAGTGAAGCTGTTTTGTGTTATCTGTTGGTCTATGTGGATGATATTGTCATCATTGTCAATACTTCATCATTTCTAACTCGTGTAATTCATAAGCTTGGCATTCAATTCTCCTTAAAGGATATGGGCACTCTTAATTACTTTTCTGGGATTGGATGCCATACCAACAACAACTAGGTTGTTTCTATCTTAACACAAATACATACGAGATCTTCTCTCCAAAACTAACATGTAGGTTGCTAAAGATGTATCCTTTCCTATCTCCACTTTGGTACAACTAAAGCTCAATGATGGAACAACTCACTGCAATAACACTGAATTTTGAAGTATCATCGGTGGTTTACAATATATGTCCCTTACCCGTCCTGATATTTGCTTCGCTGTTAATAAGTTGTCACAGTTTATGCATCAACCCACAGTCACTCACTAAGCAGCTGCAAAACGTCTGCTCTATTGTCTGAAAAAAAAACAATTTTCCTTGGCATTCACATTAATCGCCATTCATCATTTGCTGTTAACACCTTTGTTGATGTTGACCGGGCTGTAAATTATGATGATCGCACTTCAACTTTGGCTTACATTACCTTTCTTGGGTCAAATCCCATCTCTTGGAGCTCAAAAAACAACGCATTGTCACCCGATCATCAATTGATGATAAGTATCGTTCTCTCGCCACTGCTACGTCTGAAACTATATGGTTGCTGCCCCTGTTCAAAGAACGTTTTCTACCAATCAACGCTCCACCACGACTGCTATGTGATAACCTGGGAGCCACACACCTCAGTTTTAATCCAGTTCAGCATTCACGGATGAAACATATACAGATTGACCTCCACTTTGTACGCGATATGGTTCAGAAGAAGATTCTTAATATCCATCATGTCAATACTCACGATCAGCTAGCAGATCTGTTAACCAAGCCTTTTTCACGCTAACGTCTGCATTATCTACTGCTCAAAATTGGCTTAGCTGATGGCTCATCCATCTTGCGGGAGCGTATAAAGGAAATCACCACAGATCAAGCACATGATTCCTTGCCTCCTGCACAGAATCATGAAACCGTCATACAAGCCTAATATCAAGCCTGTAACAGCAAACAATCCTAAGTGTAAATACAGTGTATATGCTGGGCGTAATCTTAACTTTGTTTCTAAATTCAAACCTGCAATCCTGTGTATATATATGTTAACAATTGTATTGTTTAGTGGCTGGAAAAATATTATTCTGAAGATTATCAATAGCGTCACAAATCTCTAAAGTATTCAACTTTTATCACTTGAATTTTGAACAAGGTGATTTAATTCAGGTCGTATACATCTACTTTATTGAACAAGATGGATGCTTAATTCAGGTCTTATATTTCTATACAGGCTCATCTAGCCCAACGCGCAGCCAGGCACATAAAAGTTTAGAGGAAGATGGATTTTTTTATAAAGAAAAGAAACCACAAATGATTTCTTTTGAACTTCTTTTTTTAATTTTCTAGGGAGGGGGGACCAAATCTAAGAAATCATTATCGTATCTAAATTGAAAGAAAAGAGAGAAAACTCACTGAATACTAACATAGAAATAGAAAAAAGGATTAAGGAAAAGAAAAGAAAAGAAAATGGTAGCACAGCCCCCCTCATCATCATGATCAATCAGCAACAAACTCAATCTTGACACTATCAATGGCAACAAGATCACCACCAGATTTGTCTAATCCACCAGGTGAATCAAGTTCATCGTTGGCGAGGACATCGATGAACTTGATTATAGTTTAGTTATTTTTTTTTACTTTGCCTATGCTTTTTTAAAATTATAGTTACATTATAGGTCAAAATAATTTCTCAAATAAAATAAAAAGACCAAATTATCCTTGTATATTACATATAAAAACACCCAAGAACATATAAAAAATTATCTCTTTTCAAACACAATCTCTCTCTCTCTCTCTCTCTCTCTATTCCAACATAATCTCTCTTATCATGGGTTTGCAAAACATCACCAATTTTAGAGATCCACTTCCACATGGCCCATTACACTCTCATAGTTAAAATTGAAATGCTTGTAACAAGCACTTCCTCTCCTAACGAAGCGCTGTTCTAAAAAATTGATCCCATCCATCACCTTTTTCTTTCTCTCTTCAGGTCCAAGACTCATTTAGTTATGTCATTAATTTGTAGTTTATTTTATAAGAGTATGGTCATGTTCTTTGATAAAGATTTTTGCTTTCAAGATTTTGAAGACGTGGCATGATTAAAGAGGTTATTGTTAAGATAGAAGGTATGCTTCAAGCAATTATTGAAAAATTAGGGTTAGAGTTAGGATTTAGAAATTAGAGATAATGGCCAGTACAAATTTCTTAAATACATGGGTACACACTTGATCACTCTTAGTACAAATTGATTTGATATATGGATACTAATGGCCCATCCATTATTGTGACACCACATGAGCTTTTGTCACTACTGTAAAGTTCAAAACAACATAAAAACCACTTTAAAAAATTAGTTATTGATTAAAAAATGGTGGGTTTGTGTTTTTTTAGATGGGTTCTTATGTTTTTTTAAGGATTTGGAAAAGGATTGGAATTTATGGCGGGTTTAAATTATTTGTGTTGTAATTTTATCTATATTGAGTCATGATTCTACTTCCTAATAGAACTGTTATAATTATTTTTACACATAAGGTTGTAATTCTTGGGTTTTGTTGGTAAGGGCTTTGTTTTGTCATCTTAAATTCTTAATTAATTGTTTCTTCTTTGAATTTAGTCTCTATGAGATTTGATTTGGAGTCTTAAAGAATTGGTGTTTTTTATTTCCTTTTTTAAGATTGTAAACTAAAGGAATTTTTCCCTTTTATCAGTTGTCCGAGACTTGTAAATTTATAGTGTTTTGATGTGAATTGGTGGTCAGGATGAGCATTTTTGATAGATCGAATGTCTGAAGAAAATATTTTTCCCTTTTTAACAAGAAGAGCTCAAAACTCTACTATCTCTTACAATAAATATTGAAATGAGAGTGTTGTGGAAGTTGTTTATCTTCTAGTAAGGGTGATAACACAAGTTCAATTGTTATTTGCTCTGCATAGTAGAAGGATGTTAGGTGGCTGGTGTAGTTGTGCATGTGTTATTACAGAAGGATGTAAGGTAGCTTTTATATTGGGCTACATTGATATCTATAAAGGTGTAGATAAGAGAGATGATAGATGTAAGGTGATTGTTATGGCTAGAAGAAAACAAGAGAAGAGATGGAGCTAGGGTAAGATTTTCAACAGGTAGTTATTTTTTAAAACAAAATTGTGGTAATTTATTAATTTTAACATTTCAAGAGCTTTTTAATCATTAAATAAAATATAATGACAATCTTGTAAACAATTTAATGTTTTTTGTTGATCTATTTTTGCGTGCGGTGAAGTTTTAGGAACTTCAAAATGTAAATCATATTTTTAAAAAAAATAGAGGCAAAGAGAAAAGATGACTAAACTACAAATGGGTCAAGTTAATTTTCCCAAATTTTTTTGACCAATTAATATTTTCAATAATCATTAGGCTGCTAGAAAATTACAAGACTATAGCTTTGGTCGCGCAAATCTAAATCTTTCATTTTCCCCTCCAAACATCAAAACATTATGCTAACAACCTCTATAAACTTATTTTCAATCTCAAAATACATCTAAATTAGCCCAACCAAAAAAAAATCTTTATATTATTGAATTCTTGATTTTCTTTCTTCTGCTATGTTAAGGCTTTTTATCACCATCAAATAAATCTCCTTGACAATCGAACACATAAAAACCAAGTTTAACAATTTTGAGGTTGGAAAATACCTTATTTGGAGTATTTTCCTCTCCTTTGTTTTCTCTTTCAAACAGCTTAGAATTAAAAACATCATTAGAATGAAATATTGTTACTTAAATGCAAATATTATTAAAATTCAAAACTTAATTGCAAATATAAACTAGAGCTACATAGAAAACTTAAATTTTAGTCTTGGATTGGTTTTTTTTTTTTTGTAGGTTTGTGCTATTTCTAGTTAAAGATTTAAAATTTTGTTATTTTTAGGGTTGTGTAGTTGGTGGTATCAACAAATTAGGAATTGAATAAGAGGATTCCTTTGTTTCATCTATTGCCGAGGATTTTCTGTTGTGTTCTTCATACTCAGTTGCTTTGCCAGTTTTCGGGGACATTGCAAGCTGGCTGGACCACGCACTTTTCTCAATGACCCAAGTGTAAAAAAGAGAGACATCGTTTGGTACTGCGTTTGTACCTGCGTTTCGTGCAAATTTGATTTTTTTTTTTGGTTAAAATTGAGTGCGGTTTGTACTTTTTGGATCGTTTTGATATGCTGATGTCAAAATTGATTTTTAAAAAATAAAAAAACATCATTGGCATGCATTTCGGCACAAAAAGCTATTTGAAAAGCATCCACAACCACACTGCCAAACACGCTCATAGAAGGTACCTTTTAGTTTTTTATTTCTTTCAAAACCACATTGTTTTTGGTTTATGTATCATTTAAAAAAAAGTCTAAAATGACAATTATTTTTTATCATTTAAACATGTTTTTGGTTTCTGGCAACAAATCTAAGAAACCATTGTACGTAGTATCTAAATTGAAATACGGTCCATTAGTTGAGCATCTTGAAAGAAAAAAGAGAGAACTCACTGAATACTAACATAGAAGGAGAAAAAACAAGAAAAGGCAAAAGGAAAAAAAGAAAAGAAAAGAAAAGAAAATGTTAGCATATGTCCTCTCATCACCATGATCAGTCAGAGACAAACTCAATCTTGACATTAGCAACAGTAACAGAATCACCACCAGTCCGAGGCACTAAAGTAACCACAAGGGTATCATCTCCTTCAGCTTCCAGATCTTCCAACAATCCTGTAATCCCCAATACCATAGTTGTCTTTGATTTTTTTGCATGCTTGTGAGGCACATTGACGAAACTTCCTGCAAACTCGGACTTGTCTGGTCCACCAGGTGAATCAGGTTCATCGTTGACGAGGACATCGAACTTAATTAATTGATTTTCTTCATACTCAATCCCTTCAATAACTAAAACTTCATCTTCATCTTCTTTCTCCCTCGCGCTTCTTGATTTCTTTGGCCTGGAAACCTCCACACTTATGACTTTATCCAAGACAACAGGGAATGCACTAATTGGTGTTAATACAACGCTTTTTTTAGCTGAACGACGTGATTTTTCCTGCCTTGTAAATTTTGGTGTTGATCTAGTTTTCAGCCAAGGAATAGGAACATCTTGAAAGCCATATCTTAGCTTCTTGGTGTCAAGAGTATCTTTAACCTTTACTCGAACCAGCTCTTTATTCTCATCCCAGAAAAGAAACTCTGAATTAAGCCAATCAGGATCCTTGATATCCTTTCGCTTCCCTCCAGGTATTTTCTTCCACAAGTCCCACATTCGGTCGACGTTCGAGTGATGACAATAAAATATGGGATCTCTCCCTGCTGAGTAGAAATTGCCCATATTTTCCCCGTTAGTTTGATTGGGGTCGCCGGTCCAGTAGTGAATCTGAGTGTGTGGAGTGGTCTCAATTGTACCCATTCCTGGACTTGGATCATCACCAGCACGATATGGTTTTCCAAAAAAGAGAGTAGGCTTCGTGGCACCGGACACCATTTGCCTGTACATTACGTTAAGATTGCTTGCATACAATTCCTCTGCTTTTGCAGGGTCTGGATTCGCATCTCCTTTCGCGTAATTAAGATCAAGCAGTGTCGGAGGTTGGTGATTCGCGTCGCGTAGGGGGTCATAAAGTGGTGATTTGGGGTCAGTAAAAATGGCTGGCATTTGCATGCCGGCAGGGGCATCCCAATTCCAGAAAGGCAAAGCGAAAGTTGGATCATCAATCAGTTTACCCAAGATTCTTTCGAAGTAGTATAAATAGAGTCTATGCCAGGGAAAGAAGAGCCACGAGAAGTGGATTTGAAGGTCTAAATCAGGAAAGCCTGCTTGGTGATAAGCACCATCACAATAAGCACAATGAACGTCGGCTTGGCTCTTGAAGCTACGTGGATCATCGTCAGGAAGACTTTTCATCAGTGCAATGGCTTTGGCGTATTTAGCTACGTAGGCTTTATCAACTAAATGAGCAGCAGGCCTTATGCGCATTGGGGAGGACGCAGAAGGGAATTCGAAGTTTTTGATCTTTGTGGATGTTGGAGGGCAACAGTTCGAGGGGTCACTTTCGGTTGGCAGGGTAACTAGCTCACATTGGGTTATGTCTGGGGGTGCAATGGGGTTAGCATAGGCAAATGGATCACTAAGACTAGTTGCTCCATAGAGTCCACCGAGACCAATGAGCAGATCTCTTCTGGTGGCAGGGTTTTGTTCATGATCATTTTTGCCTGATTTGCAAGAAACAATCGGGATATTGTGACGGTTTGGCTTTTTAAATCTGGAAACTCGGTGTGTTTTTGGGAAGGAAGGCAAGAAAGAGGAGGCAGCTAAAGGGATGCTACTGGAAAGAGAGATACAGGAAGCCATGGTTTGGTTTGGTGTGGGGGTGAAGGATTCTTGGATACCTTTTATAAGAAATGTCTATGGTAAAGCGACTACTGTGGCTTCCATTACTGTGGCTTCATTAAAATAATCTCTATCCGAGTGAATGTGATCTGTAAATCTTTTTATTAATTTTTTTTTCTTCACTTAAATGGTTATGATTACCTTGGTGATTATTATAAACTTATTTAATTATTAATTTTAAAATTTATATAATTAATTAAAACATGTATAAGCTGACTTGAATATCTATATTAATTAAAAAAATTGAATTGAAAGGAGCGGCAACTGGTCAATACAAATTTGGGATTACGATTATTTTTATTTTTAAAAAATATTTTTATATACAAAAATTAATATTTTTATATATATATATTTTTATAATTTTAATGTTTTAATATAAAAAATTTAATGTAATATATTTTCAAATAAAATCACTTTTACAAATACATGACACAACCTCACAGGAACAGACATGAAATTATGCATCCAAAATGTTCTGTTCTCGTTGTCCTTTTGCAGCCAACTTATTGCATTTGTGTGGTCAGATTAAAAAATTCATTGAGCCCTCTTAGCATGTGGACACGAGGAAAGACACTCGAATCTCAAGTGATGATCCCTGAGTGGGACACTAGTATCAGATAAACCTTGTTTATAAAAAATTGCAGCATCTGTATTTCATTTTAATGATGTTTGTTTGTTTTGGTGTGTGTATATATATATATATATTTTTTTTTAAATTAATTTATTTAATATTTTTATATCATTTTGATAGGATAATATTAAAGATAATTTTTAAAAAAATAAAAAAATTATTATTTTATTATATTTCAAATAAAAAATATTTTAAGAAATAACCACTATTATTTTTTTAAATACCCTTTAAAGTTTTTCTAGAATAATTTTAAAAACACATCCTTTATGTTAGCATGCTAATAATGGAGCTAACCTCTATAATCATTAAACCAATGTCTTAACATTAATAATTATAAAACATGATTAGAAAGAGGTCGACACTAAGATAATGGCCATAAGAGTACAAAATGAAAAGAAAAAGTAATAGATAAAAATGTTAAATCATGAAAGTATACATTTTGTTATATAATGGATGAAGCAATTTTTTTTTTGAACAAGTTGGTATACATTTTGTCGGCACCAAGCATGTCCAGAATCAGATCTTCTCCAAGGGTCAAAAAAGAAGTTGTAATTTGACCACCGTGCACGGGTGTAATACTGTTGAATAGTTGGAACTATAATACCTCAAACATAATTTTTTTTTTTAATTATATAACAAATAAAGATTATTTCAATAAATTAATCTAAACCATTAATGGGTTAAAAAAAGGGGATAAGTTTACTTACTCAGTGCAGTGAAACTTCATAAAAAATCAAACCAAGAAAGAGATATCCTAACATTACTGATAGATGTAGGTGAACGTTGACGAGTTGAATTTGTGAGGATGGGGGCAGATTTTTCAGGTTAGGCTATTATGTTTTTGGCTGAAAGAATAAGGAAAAGAAGAAACGAGAGGGGAGGGGGGAAAATTGTTGATTATAACTCTTTTAAATTTGCTGACAAAATTGCTATTAGCAATTCAGTCAGAATGTACCAAGGTGTTATACTGCCGATGAAATTTTTATTCCGGTAGAAATTACCAATGAAATATATTTCATCACTATTTTTGTAAACTGAATATATCATTAAAATTATATTTTTAGACATGGGTTGACACATGTCATCATATAATTGGATAAACGTTAATTAATTTATAGGATTGGATCAATCTAACATAACTGGCAAACAGAGAGGCGAAACAGAATAATAAAATTAAGGAATGCCTAACTATACATATAATGTTAATTGCTACAAAAAATAATTAAGCATTAGTTAAACTTAAACATCACGGGATAGTATTATTTATTAAAAGAAGCTACCACATGGAGTCAGCTTTTTGATATTTCCAAATATGAAGAATCATATAGAGGCAGATACATGCATGCATGCATGCACACACACACACACTCTGCCTGATTGCCCAAAGACAGCTCTTTTAATGTTCTTGATAGGGTGGGCCAATTAGAATTGATGAAGATCATAACCATTGGCGGGCAAGAATTAAATGTGGAAGATATTAACAGCAACAAAACAACTCAGCAGCATCAGACAGCAGCTGCAGCAGCAGCAGACAGCAGCAGTAGCACAGCAGGATCCTCACCCTCCTTAGCAACCAGGAAATTATAGCCGTGGCAGATCAAAGATAGGTCAATAAGAAATCAACAGCTACCTCAACCAACGACTACTTCTCAAAGAAGAAAACTACAGCTATGAAAGATCTCTCATAGAAGAAAACTACAGCTACCTCATATCAGAAACAAATCAATATTTATAAATAAAGAATATTGTATTCATAGAAAAAAAATAAGTGATGAAAAGGCAATAGTTAATTACTACTCTATATATAAAGAGTATCCTGTACAAATTAGAATAAGTGCTCACGTTTGTATTCTTGACAGTAAATACAATAAATTCATATTCTTCATCTACTGCGCTCCCTTGTAAAGCTTTTTTCTCTTGATATCAAAGCGTGAGTGAGCACACACATATCAAACACAATTACATATTTCACAATGACTTCGTTGTCTCTCAATGTTGACAACTTTATTACCCTCATACTTAACCAAACACACTACCCATTATGGAGAGAACAAGCTCTGGCTCTTGTAGAAAGTCAGGAGCTAGTTGAGCATCTCACCAATGAAGATCCTGCACCAGCAAAATACAACACACAAGATTCAATCAACAACCTGCATACAGAAAATACAATACCAGTCTAAACAAAAGCCTTCATCACTTGGAGAAAATTTGACCGACTCCTTCGAGGTTGGATTATTGGAACCTTGTCTGAAGAATCACTTAGTCTTGTTGTTGGATTAGAAACAACATCTTCTATTTGGGAAGCACTGAAGAATGCATATGCTAAGGATTCACAAGAACATGAATTTACACTTCGTCAGCAGGTTACCTACTTCCGTAAACATGAAAATCAATCCATGGAAGAGCATATATGCACCTTTAAAAGCTTGTGTGACAGCCTTGCAGCAATTGGAAAACCAGTTTCAGACAATGAAAAGGTTTTTGTCTTCTCACCAGCCTTGATCCACAATATGAAAACTTCACAACAACCATGTTGAAGCCTCCAAGACCATCCTATTCAGGTTTTTTGTCTTCTTACCAAACAATTTCCTGTGAACTGTGAGTTTTCTGACGTCGATTTTTGTGTTAAGGAACGGAAAACAGGACAACCTCTGATCACAGGTAGACGTAAGGGTGATCTTTATGTCTTGCACAACTTGCAAGAATTACATTTTTCTTATCGTTTTAAAACTGGATAAGTAGAAGTTTGGCATCAACGCCTAGGACATCCTCAAGCTTCTACAGTGCAGCTATTAAAAAAATAAAGGATTGATTGACGTCACAGGAGCTATGAAGACTGAGCACCTTTGTGATAGTTGTCAATTAGGAAAACTTAGTAAATTACCTTTTTCGCATTCTGAACATTTAAGTACTAATGTTTTTGAAAAAATACATTGTGATTTATGGGGACCTACCCCTGTTTTATCTATTGAAAAATTCAAATATTATGCTTGCCTAGTAGATGATTTCTCTAAATATACATGGATAGTTCCTCTTCATAACAAATCTGATTTTCTAATACTGTTTATATCATTTGAAAAGTATGTTAGTAGGCAATTCAATAAACAAATCAAAGTCTTTCACTCAGATGGAGGAGGAGAATTTATTAACTCAAAAATATCAAGTCATTTTCGCTCCACAGGAATTGTTCACCAGGTATCTTGTCCTTACACTCCTGAACAAACAGGTATGGTTGAAAGGCGACACAGAATTATAAGAGAACTAGGTATGACAATGTTATTCCATAGTGGTACTCCTTTATTTTTATGGGTTGAAGCTTTCACAACTTCTGTTTATCTCATTAATAGACTGCCCTCTTCTGCTTTTAACTCTGACACTCCATACTTCTGATTACATGGTAACTACCCTATTTATTCATCTCTTCGTATTTTTGGCTCCTGATGTTTCCCTTACACTTGAGACACAAGACGAAATAAATTTGATCCAAAAAGTGTTCCATGTATTTTTGTAGGATATAGTGATCAACATAAAAGATATAAATGCTTTCATCCAACAAGCAAAAATTTTTTTTTTGTCTCACAACATGTATCCTTCCATATAAAATCATGTCAGTAGCATATTTGACTCTTGGCTAACTATTCCTGCTTCACGTTCTCCTGCAGATATCTTTGAAACACCAGCAGCGCCACCATGCTTCAGCTCACTGCCCATACCCTTGCTTCCTACCATGACCTTAGATACACCAGCGTGTTTTACAAATATTTCTCCTAGCTGATGTTGCTCTGCAACTTCATGGTGACAGTACTCCAACCCGCCAGCAACTTCAACAACAGTCTAAAACTTCAATTACTCAGCCGGAGACATTCCAGCAGGAGACAGTGCACACTTCTTGCCCTGATATCTCTAACTCTGCGGGTCTACAATCCCTTCATGATCTCTCTAATTCTGGTTCTCCCACTGATCCATATATAGAACCCTCTTCCTCACTAGAACACCATAGTCCGGAGAATGATATTCAGCAGGTGGCAGCTCCCACTTAGCAGGAGATTGCCCACAATCTCTGCCCTAATATTTCCCACACTACATGACATTTTATTCCTACTCCTTCCATTCACCAGTAACCACTCTCTGAGAACTTAACTACTCAGTAGCAGCAGGACCACCCAAATTCAGCTCCTCACTCTATGGTTACTCGTTCACAACGTGCGCCACACCAAGCAGCACAACCTCCCTGTAGTGATGCCTCCGCAGACGAGTTTGTTCCCAATTCCTCTACTTCAGCTCTTCGCACCATGACCACTCGGTCCCAACATGGCATCATAAAACCAAATCCCAAGTATGCATTAACATCTGTCATCTCTGCTGGGATACTGCATGAACCACGATCTGTGCGAGCTACACTAGCTCATCCAGGATGGAAAGCAGTAATGGAGGATGAACTTACATCCTTACACCAAAATCAGACATGGAAATTGGTACCTCATACCACCGATATGCATATCATAGGTTCCAAATGGGTGTTTAAAACCAAACTCAAATCTGATGGCAGCTTGCAGCGTCTCAAAGCCCGTGTTGTTGCCAAAGGATACATTAGATTGATGGCCTAGACTACACTGAAACATTCTCTCCAGTTGTAAAGCCTGACACCATTCGACTAATTATCACTATAGCTCTTGTTCATCATTAGCCTCTACGGTAGCTTGATGTAAAAAATGCGTTTCTGCATGGTTTGATTTTTGAAAACCTCTACATGGAACAGCCACCAGGAATGTCAGATCCTCAACATCCACAGCATGTCTGCAAGCTCCAACGTGCCCTCTATGGCTTTAAACAAGCACCTCGTGCTTGGTTTGATCGTTTTAGTTCCTTTCTCCTCAAATACGGTTTCCTTTGCAACTTAGCAGACCCTTCTCTATTTACTTTTCATTCTGATCATGGTTCTCTTATTCTCCTACTTTATGTTGATGATATACTTCTTACAGGAACTATAAATACACTTGTTGCAGACTTCATTACTCTACTCAGTCAAGAATTTGCCATGAAGTACTTAGGCCCTGCTCATCATTTTCTTGGCATAGAAATTTCACCCACGCCAAATGGACTTCACTTATCACAAATCACATTATGCCTTTACAATTCTAGAACGTGCTGATATGGTTGACTGTAAACCCATGACTACTCCACTTGAAGCACGAACTAAAGCTTCCTCAAATGCTCCTCTTTTAGCGGATGTTAGTTTCTTCTGGGGGCTTGTTGGCTCCCTCCAGTATCTCACCCTTACTCGACCAGATCTCTCTTTTAGTGTTAATTATGTCTCTCAATTCATGCATGCTCCTACAACTGTTAACTTAAAAATGGTCCGCCGTATCTTACGATATGTCAAAGGTACTATTAATAATGGTCTGCACTTCACTTCTAATACTAATCTTAATTTCTCTGCTTTTTCAGATGCTAATTGGGCTGGCTGTCTTACTACACGACGTTCTACCACTGGCTACTGTGTCTTCCTTGGATGTAATCTCATCTCCTAGTGTGCCAAGAAACAACATACTATTTCACGCTTTAGCACTGAAGCTGAATATCGTGCTATGGCCAACACGGCTGTAGAACTTACCTGGTTGACGTACATCCTTCATGATTTACACATTCCCTTGATATCTCCACCAGTGCTCTATTGTAATAATCTCAGTGCACTCCATATGACGGTCAATCCTGTTTTCCATACTCGCAGCAAGCATATTGAACTTGATTATCATTTTATACACGAACACGTAGCTCTTGGGAAACTTATTACACATCAGATTTCCACTACACAT
>Ga0325411_1003196_pt1 | contig 18459 bp, 18 predicted proteins | sample PopdelMetagenome_13_FD_206181 | JGI IMG/M metagenome (GOLD analysis project Ga0325411, IMG submission 206181) | Populus deltoides microbial communities from Bellville, Georgia, United States - Xylem-PdIQD-R4 | ecosystem: Host-associated > Plants > Phyllosphere > Stem > Wood/Secondary xylem...
ATATTAAATAATAACTTGCTCTGCGCAATTTCTTTTTTCCTGTAATATTTTGAAGGATACTTCTATTCATGCATAATCCTTTTCACTAGAATTCGAGGAATGCATAGTCAAACTGAAATTTATCAAGCCCAAGTGAAAAGTAAATAAATAATACCTATGGAACATAATTAATTCCTAAGGATGCAAAATGTAGGATGCAAAAGTTGGGTGACCGAATTGTTCAGTCCCAATACATGTATTGGACAACCAATATCTCACGTTTCCTACTATCATCTTGTTTTTTTAACATTTGTTGTAACCTAAATTTTATCCCATTAGCTTTTAACTTAATTTTACAGGGGTTAAAATGTTAAATTAAAAGTTCAGAGATTTATTTTGATGAAAAGTGTGATTTGTCAACTTGCGCGAAAACTAGGGACTCCAACGTGCTTTGGTCATTCTATCCTTATCTTCAAGATAATGATAGGTATCTGCTTCGAATTTAATTCTTAATCAAATTCAAATTTCAAAGAAGAGAAATGTAAAGTTTGAATTCCCAAAAATCTTTGTAAACATGTGAGATCATGCATTATTTTGGGAAGAAAAGGGAAAACACCAGTGGTTTCGTGAGTAAAACTTATACTCGGTGTGTTATTTGCATGAAACAACAAGAAAAATAAAGTGATGTCCTGAACAAAAGAACACACATGATCTTATTAACAAGAAAGACTCATTTGACAGAGAAAGTCTTGTGATATAATGAGTCAAATTACCAACAAGACTGAAACAAGTTGAAACAAAAATGATCAAACAAAAGACAATAATAAGGCAGGCTTCATCCTTCCATTTTCATAAATCTCCTCTTAGGCTAGCCTTCCTACAACAGCTCTTGTAGAGGTCTCATTAACGGTGGGGACAAAAACTGTGGTCAAAATTCGAGTCCTTTAAAATTTATGCTGCCTTTTTCGCACCCTACCTTGACCATTGGTGCTTTCTGAGCATTCTGCCTCTAGTGCTTTTACTGATCCACCGCTTCAAGCATGATTAGGTAGAAGGTTCATGTTCACATTAGGAGCGTCTTCCAATGCTATCCACCCTGCCTTGATTAATTGCAAAAGCTTTCTCTTGAAGGCGTTGCAAGTATGGATGCTATGTCCAGCAACACCAGTATGATATTCGCAAGTGAGCTCTTACTTTTACCAGCTAGGATAAAGTGGTTGCACAGACGTCTCATTCAAGGGTAGCGATAATGGAGGTAGTTGTTCTTGGACCTTTTGGTAATTTTCAATTTGGCTTTTGGCTTGATAGTTTTGGGTTTCAAGTTTTTTTATGTCAGTAACTTGGGATGGAGTATGGTAGTTTTGGCATGAGTTTTTCCTACCCCTATAGTCATCTCTAACATGGTTGACCTTTTTCCTTTCGAAGCCTCTTTTCTCGGTGGGTGCAGAAATTCTACCACTCTTGATGCCTTGCTCTATACGTTCACACACTACCACAGCATCAGTGAATTGCTGGGCCGAACTACCCATCACATGCTCATAATATGGCGCTTTAAGTGTGTTGGCAAATAAAGTGACCATCTCATTGTCCAAAAGTGGAGGATGAACTTGAGTAGCTGATTCTCGTCATCTTTGAGCATATTCCCTTATGCTTTCTTTGTCCTTTTACTCTAAATTGGACAAGCTGGTTCTATCAGGAGCAATATCCATGTTGTACTTGTACTACTTAATAAAAGCATCCACAAGATCTTTTCATCTCCGTATCTTTGTGTTGTCCAATCTCATGTACCAGCTCAATGTTTCCCCACTTAAGCTATCTTGAAAAAACTGCATCGGTAGTTTTTCATCATGTACTACTTCTGCCATTTTATTACAATAGGACTTGAGATGAGTCATGGGGCATTGTGTTCCACTATATTTGATGAATTCAGGAACGCGAAACTTCTTTGGGACAACCATATTTGGGACCAGACACATCTTTGCTGCCCTTACTGGATCATATATGTCTACCCCTTCAATGATTTTGAGTCTGGCTTCCAACGCCTCTATCTTATTTTAATCAATGCTATCGGATGACTTAGCCTAATGGGACTCGTTAGCAAATGCATTCATGACTGTAGGGGCTGGTGCAGGTGTCGCTGACTGCTCAAATGCTAGATTATGTTGAGGATCTTGACCATGTTCACTCAGTCTTTCTTTGGGCTGAGCTATTGTTGGAATCTGATTAAAGGTAACCAGTCGGTTAGAAGGACCTTCACCATAGGTATTTCTCAATGTTTACTCGAGTTAGCTAGTAAGGTGAGTCACACTTGTCTTTAGAGATTCTAACTCTTCTTGAAAATAGGCATCACGATGAGTGCGCTCTTTATCTTCCATGTTTCTCGCTCGAAGTCGGGTGTTGTAAACTCTTTGAGGACCTATATTTCAACCTAATGCATGTATGTACGTTATTTACAATGAATGGATGTATGTGTACGTATGTACATGCGTATTACGAAGGTCATACTCTAAGGATAGGTTTAGGCCATTACATGATGGGTGACTTTCTACCTCGTCTCAAAAGGGTCTTTTGTTGTCCTAGTGATCACCCTCATGAAGGCAATATGGGAGCTCAATAGGTAATGGGATGGCATGTGCACCAATCATTACCCGTCTAGCAAAGAGTTGGGGCTTACACAAACCTAAACATTAACTAAAAGTCATAAGGTAAGCTGCTAATCCCCCACTTAACCTAAAGTTTTTTCAGTATAATTCCCCTCAAATGTGAATGATACATGAAATAATTTTATACAATGCATGAACAAATATATACAAAATTAAAGTGTATGAGCAAATGAGAATTGCATATTAAAAATGACAAACAAACCCAACAATAACACAAAAATTAGACAAAACAAATGCTTAGTCTACATGGTCCCCAATGGAGTCGCCATTTTTTCGCACTTGTGCGGCGCCGCGACGATCGTCCACCATTCTCAGATGTGTCATGTCTATCTGGCAAATATGGGGAGACAAGGAATTCTTGTCTTTTATTAGTGGAAAAAATGGAATGGAGTCGCCACCTAGTATTTTGGTTACTAGGAACCCTAACTGGTCTTAGAGATCGGGTACGGAGACTGGTTGCGTAAATGAAAGGTATTAGCACCCCAAATACACCTTAACTAAGGTAAGCTGCATTGTTTTGTTGTCTGATAAAATATAAGGTCTTGTTGCGGTTTCTAATTGTCAGTCTATCTACAGTTTAAGAAAAGTCCTCCTCGGTAAGGAGATCCTTATTTTATCGGGTAAAAACCTAATTGTTTAATGTCGTCAAAAGAAACACATTTTTAATATCGGGAATATGTTTTACGTATAAATTCATAATCCCTGATACTAAAACAAAACAAAATATTTTTTTGGAAATTTTTTGAAATATTGGCCAAGTTCTTGTGACTTTAATAAACTGGTTATTAAAGACAAAATGTATGTTAAAACTTTTTTTTTAAAAGTTTTCTTTGTTGTATGAAAATACAATATGATTTATTTATTTTTTGCTTTCAGAGACTTAACCGTATGCATGAAAACAAAGACATGCGTTTATATATATATATATATATATATATATATATGTTTCGATGAAAATCAGGTATTTTAATACCGGATTTGTATTTTTACGGTATAAAAATACAAACCAATATTGAGCAAAATGGATAGTAAAACACAAATTTTAAAAAAATATTTTTTTTTTATCTTTTTCTTTTATTAGGCCGGACCCGGAATAAAATTGGGCTGGGACCAACCCAAATAAAACACAAACTACCTTTATATTGGGCTGAACTCAGCCCAACCGTGTGGACTCAGCCCAACCACTTAGACTGGGCTGATGACCAACCCGATGGTTACCAACTAAATATAATTAGCCGGTTATTGTTCTCATGCACAGTAACCGGGTAATTATTTTTCTTTGCATTGCAAAAACGTGCACAGTGCAAGTTCTGCATGCAAGAGAATGAAACGAAAAAAATAGAGATGAAGGGGAGAGAATTACCTGGAATGGAGGCTCTCTAGTAGCTACGCTGACGGTGGCTAGTGGTGATGGTGGTGTGGCTGCAATTGCAGACGATGGTTGCTGTTAGTTGCTGCTTCTTCTTCTTCCTGCTGCCTTCTGCTATCTCTGCCCCTCTCTTGTGTTTATTCTGTTCTTCGTCGTTTATTCTCTGGAGGCGGCGGTGCTGTCGGTGGTGACTGGGAGGAACGGTGGAGGTGATGGTGGCGGAGCAACGGTGGCTCTTCTTCTTTCTTTGTTGCTGAGTGGTTTCCTCTGTCTGTCTCTTTTTTCGCTTCTTCTCCTGTTTCCCACGGTGCAGATGTTGTTATGGACGACGGGGAGGAGGATGGCAGCTGGAGGTGGCTATGCTGACAGCAACCGGTGGTTCTTCCTCCTTTCTATTCTGCTTTTCTTCTTTCTCCTAATTTTTTTTTCAAATGTTCTCCCCTTGTTTTCGTCCCACTCTTTTTGCTCTCTGTTCTGTTTCCCCTTCTCTCCCTCCTGTTTCGGGTTCTTTCTCCTTTCAAAAATTCTCCTCCCCTTGAATATGTCGTTTTCTTCTTTCCTTCTCTAAAATTTTGCCCCCTCTGGTTTCCTTTTCCTTCCTCCACCTCAGTGTCGCTCGTTCCCTGTATTTATAGGTAGTCGGGGAGAGGTTCACCATACCTTGTCCAAGCACAGGGCATGGTGGCCAGGGCATGGGTCTTCTGCTTTTCATCCTGGTGGGGGGCATGGGTTTCCTGTTTCTCCATTAATGAGGGTATGGGTTGTGTAAGTAGTTAGGCAAGTTGAGCTGGAAAAGGAGATTTAAAATCTTTTTCTTCCCTGCCTCTGCATACATAGGGAATAAAAACATGCACAGTGCCGTTTAAAACAGCATCGTGTTTTTTTTTAAAAGAAAATGAAATAAATTAGGAAGAATTTAAAATTAGGTTATAATAATTATGATGATATCCTCAGTGGAGGATGATTGATTGAAATACGGATCAACACCTTAAAGGAATTATCCCTTTGGGCCTAAAGATGTGTATATTGGTTAAAATTTGTGGAATGAAAAGGGAGGAGGGAATTATTTAATAATTCCTGGAACAATGAATTTAAAAGCATTAGATAGGAATTGTAAGAAATTATGATAGCAATTAGCATCAAATATATGTATTTATGTATTATTGTTTTGTCTCTTCTATAACATTATTGCTTTTAATATAATTATTTTTTAGTATTATGTTGTTGTAGATCCATCATATTCACAACATGAGTAATATTTTAGATCCTCTAGTTTTTGTGTTATTTAAAAACTAAATGAACGTCGATGTATTTTGTCTTTCAAGGAACTATATTACTTAAATTGTAATAACATCCTTTAAATCAAATGTCTGAACGTAAACTGTATTATTATATAGTTGTAATCTTAATGTATGTTTAGTTTGTTTATCTAAGAATTAAATAATGTCCGACCTTATAGGATGAATATTTGGAATGATCAGAATGTGTATAAGTAATGAATAATGGATGTGTATAGGTGACTTTTCGATAACTTGGGACCTACTAGTATAAGAGAGACTCTATCAAAATTTTGGCAGAAATTTTGGTAAACTTTGTATGAATTCAGCAAAAAATAAATAAAATTAACCATATTCTTCTAATGAACATGAAGAACGTGAAACCAAGTTTGCCTAAAAAACTCAGCATATACTATTAAACCAAGTGTTGTTAGCTATTTTCGGGTCCTCACACAAAAAAACATTATCGGAAGAAAACAAAAAAAAATATATTACAATGAGAAAATGACACATGGGCACACAAAAAATGGTCAAAGATTGATTGAGGAAGTTAAAAAATATAAAGATTGAAACTTGACAGTATATTTTTTAGTGATGAAGGCCCTATTGACAGAGAAAAAAAAAATCAGATGTTTAAGGACTCAATTAGATTTTTTTGAAAGATCAATTGAGTTTATGAAGGGTTTGATTGCAAGAAAAATTGATTTTAAGTCAATTTTGGCTTTAATTAGAAGAAATTAAAGTTTGGGGATCGAATTACAATTTTTAAGAGTTAATTTGGTCAAATCATAAGCTTAATTGCATAAATGTTGAAGTTTTATGGGCAATTAGCAACTTGATTGAAGAAATTCAAAACCAAGGATGAAAGTGAAATAGGCAGCCAACATTAGGGCTCGTATTTGAACTTGGCAAGGATGCAATTGAATTGATTCTTAAAATAAAAATTGCAATTGAGGACTTGATTGAATAAATCAAAATTTGAGCAATGATTTGGAAATTGACACATTTTGGTGCTATTTTCATTTAAATGAAAAGCGCGTTTTGTATAAAATGACATCATTTCATTCGTTGTTCATATATATATAAAAAAGCCCAAAATGGTGTCGTTTTCAACGATACCGAGTATCTTCTTTTTCCTTTAACACGCAAAGGTAGGGGAAGAAGGTTTATCTTCCCCTCCTTTGCAGCGTCAATCTCTCCCTCTCTCCCTCCCACTTGCCCAAAAAACCACGACACAACCCACACCCTCTTATGGCTTACCACTATGATGAAAGAGGCAGAGGGGAAAAGCCTTACGGGCGGCTCTGAGGTAGTTGCACACAAGTCGCCCCAACCACCCTACCCTTACATTATGACTGGACAGGGATAATAGCTCTCTCTCCCCTTTTCCCCCTTATCAATACTAGGGGACAAGAGAACAAAAAAGGATGAAAAAAAGAGAGAGATAGGAGACAAGAGGAGAACTGGAAACAAATAGAAAGAAGAAGAGGGAAGGAAAAGAACGAAACACGAATAAAAGAGAGAGAGACATGAGATAGGAGAAAAAGGAAAAAAGAAAAGAAAAAGGGAGGGAAGAAAATAAAACAGAGAAGAGAAACATAAAGAAAAAAACAGAGTAAAATAGAGAAAGAAGAAAAAAAGAGAAAAGGAAAGAAAATGGAAGAAACAAAAAAGAAAGAAACAAAAAAGAGGAAGAACAAACAAAAACAAAAAAAGAGAAGGAAAAACAGAGACATGTGCTTCTCCACAGGGAAGAAGAAAAAATGGCAGCAACTACAGCCTCTAGCCACACAATGCCATCGTGAGCCGCTGTTAACATCAGCAATGATGCGACCCTCACTATCGGGTTAACTTTCTTCTTCTTCTTCTTCCCTGCTTCTACTGTTCATATTGCATGTGAACATTGGAGAGTCTCTCAAATGTTTTCTAGGCCGGACATTGTCGGCCTAATCCCAAAAAGAAGAAAAGAACATCTTTCAAGGTTTGCAAGGATATACCTTCCAAGGTTGAAACCTTTAAATAAGAATGGATTTTTAATGCTGCCTTCCTTTTTTCTTCTCTTCAGACCAGCAAAAACAAACTGAATCCTTGAAATCATGAACTTGACTGGATTACTTAAACCTTCACCAAAAAAATTTCCCCTTTGCTTTTCCTCCTCTTTTTTTTTCAACTCTTCTTATTATCTCTCATTTTTTATAGGCGGATTCAGAGTTTCTAGATGAGTTTGTTAGGGTTCTAACAAACCTAAACTAGGCTAGTTTTACCACAAGATCAATGGTTTTAGTTTTAAGTGGTTTTGTAACAAACTTGGAGTCTAAGGTGAAATGTTTCTAGCCTTTTGATCTTGAGATAAAGGTTTTATTGATAAGAACCATCCGAGAGTTTTTAAGTGTGAACACATGAAAGAGTTGGGCAGTTTTGTGCAAGTGGGTGTCTGAGTTAAGGCTGACTGGGTTGGCCACTTTCATGACTTCGCTAGAGCAACTTTGACATCAACGTTACTTGAGAACACTTGATCATGGTAGAAAGGATCCATACCTTTATATTGGATCCAAACTTGCTCAATTTGGAAGTCTGTAGCTCCACATTCATTCGTTTGAAAGTGTCCACCTGATAAGCATGGAATATGAAAACGCAGTGGTCGTTGATCATGAACAAGTTGTTGAGATCATTAAAGAAAATGGCATGCAAACATTTGATTTCATGGAAATGGTGTTTCAAAGGAGGTGATTCTCAGTTGGACGGTGGTGGTTATAGCCTCATAAGTGGTCGAAAACACCATATTCATTAAGTTGAAAGTGCTTACTTGATTAGCTAAAACTGCTGAAGAAGAAGATGCATAGTAGCCAAACGATGTCATATAGGCTAAACCCTACAAATTAGGTTTTTTTTTTATTTTGGGATTTGACAAACTTCAATTCAATCCCTATTCTTCCCATTTCTTTTAATTTCACCCTTAAGTTCCTCTTGAACTCCTAATTTCAGCCCTACTAAACTCAATTGTCAACATTGAATTTGAGCATCTTTTACAATTTGCTCCTTGGTTTTTTATTTGTTCAATTAGACGTAAATTAACCATCAAACTTTTAATTTTCTTAAATTTAGCTTTTAATTTCAACGATTTCAAACCTTGAAGTCCCTAACTGCCCAGAAAAATTCAATATTTATGCAATTAAACCCTTGATTTGACTAAATTAACTCTTAAAAATTGCAATTTGACCCCCAAACTTTAATTTCTTCCAATTAAAGCCTAAATTTAATTCAAGAATTAATTTTCCTTGCAATAATGCCCTCAAGAAATTCAATTAAACCTTGAAAAATACCAATTGAATCCTTAAACATACAATTTTGAATGTTCCTCCTCAAAAATTGAATTTTCTTTGTCAAAAGGGTCAAATTTTCCAATTTTATATATTTTGATCCTTCTCAACTAGTTTTGGCAATTTCGTAGGCGTTCTGGTATGTTCTTCTCAACTGATATATTTTTTGTTTTTGTTTTAACATTTTTTTATTTTTTTCTATTTTCTCTTTTCCCTTTCCCCCTTTTTTTGAATTTGTTTTATGTAGAACTTTAAAAAATGAGTAACAACAAGTACTCCTAGAAACTAACTGTGTTGAAGATTTATTGCTGTGTTTTTTATTTCAATAAGGCTAATAAAATTGTCTACTGCTGCCACGTCAGCTACAAGCCGCTAGAATAACTTGCAGTCGTGATCTGCCGGTCCAAGGCTGCTGGCGCTCCAAGCTGCTGCTGCCAGAGAATGATTTGCTCTTCCAAGGCTGCTGCTGCGTACAACTGCTGCTGGAAAAGTTTTTGATCACTGTTGGATCATTTTGGGAGGCTACAACTACCTCGAGTCTGTTTTCCAATCTTCTGGAAAATAAATCTTGTTGGTGCTGTCACTATTAAGGGAGATATGCCAAAGACATTGCTGCTTCGCGTGTGCCTTTCCTTCTTCCCAGTTTTATTGGTCTTTCTTTTCATCCTATAGACTCTGATATTAATTGTTGAACAAAATTCAAGTTGCTTTTGCTCTAAGAAGAACACAACAGCTAACACTTTCTCTTTATTATTTTCTTGAGCTTTCTTATTTATAACCTAAATGTTTTAGGTGACTATATATAGCTTTACAAGTCATACTTAAACTAAAACTTTTATCCTTATCTAATTAAGGTTTATCCTTATATAACTAAGACGAAAACTAATCAAGTAGTTAACTCCTAACAATAATAAGACTCTAATATATAATAATCTTAATACTGTAGAGTTCTAAAAATAGAAGAACTCTTACAAACTCTAAACACTACTGATATTGAATTCTAACATAACATGTCCTGTGAGTCACAGGCTGTGACCTTTTCTTTTCTTGTAATTCAGTCTTGATGCACGTTAAAAAACACTTCCATGTGGGCTTGCATTGCTCTTACGCTAATTTTGAGAAATATATGTTGGGCTGTGGTTCTCTGATTTCTTACTAGCGTTCAAGTAATCTAGTAAGAGATGTGCTTCTTTTCTCGTGGAATCAAAGTTTAGAAATTAGTGAAAAGGGCTTGAGCTACACCTTGTTATCAAGCCATAACTGTAATTATCAACGATTGAAGGTTACGACCTGCAACACAGAAACTGTTGTAAAATTAAATTTGCAGAATGAGTAAAAGAGAAATGCCGTATCGATTCATTGACATGAAGTCCAATTAAAAACAAAATGTAAATAACTGAAAGCTAGAAAGTAAAGTGACATCTAATCCCACGACTAACCGCTCTTAATAATCTGGGATTCTCCTAATGATTACGAAAAGCCAACAGACTTCCTAACAGATAGGAATTTATTGAACTACAAACGGCTAAATATCTTAACACCATCCCTTAAACTGAATGCTATCTACGCAATCAGTTTAAAAAAGAACTTGAACAAACTCCAAGCAATCCACGCAACTTCTCAAATGCTTTCAGCTTTAGAGGTTTGGTCAGGATATTTGAAACTTGGTCTTCATTTCGACAATAAACCAAATCAATGGTTTTTTCAGTTACAACATTATGAAGAAAATGATACCTCACATCTATATGTGTTGCTTCTTCAATGTAAAACTGGATTCATAGAGAGTTTGATAGTTGAACTATAATCATAATGAATCACAGTAGGCCCATGTTGATAAAACTGTAATTTTTTAAGAATCCTTCTCAACCAAATTGCTTGACATGCAGAAGTTGTGGATTCCTGGAGCGTTTGATAGTTGAACTATTATCACAATGAATCATAGTACACCCATGTTGATAAAACTGTAATTCTTCAAGAATCCTTCTCAACCACATTACTTGACATGCAGAAGTTGTTGCAGTTATGAACTCTGCTTCAGCTGTGGACAAAGTAACAACTTGTTGCTTCTTTGATGCCCATGATATGACACCTGAACCCATCATAAACATATGGCCTGATGTACTTCGCCTATCATCCAAATCACCAGCATAATCGCTGTTAGTGAAACTAGACAAAATAGGTCCTTCATTTTTATTGTAAAAAATACCGAAATCTGTTGTTCCTTTCAAGTAACGAAACACTCTTTTAGCAGCTTCGTTGTTCTTTCCATATACCTGTTAATTAGACACACTGCATACATAATATCAGGCCGAGTGGCTATCAAGTACATTAAACGTCCAACAATTTGTTTGAAGTAAGTACTATCAACCATCTCTCCATCAAGATCATTTGAGAGCTTCAATCCCGGTTCAGTTGGAGTCCCAACTGGATTACAATTCTCCATGTGAAACCTCTCCAAAACCTCTTGAGCATATTTTTTTTGCTCAATAAAAAATCCAATAGCTGTTTGTACTACTTTTATACCAAGAAAATATTTCATCTTTTCCAAATCAGTCATATCAAAATCAGCCATCATAGAATTCTTAAAAGCAACAAACATAGTGTAAAACCTCTGGGCCAAAAAAAATTATAAATTGACTAGTTTCATGTAAAATAAAAGGAAAAAAATTTGTAACTCCTGATCGGGTTATTAGAAAATTCTAAATATTTGCGTGGAGCCTTCTAATATGATTCCTTAGCTTGGGTTAAAATTTCAGAATTTTTAGAGAAATTCAGAAATTTGACGAAAAATCACAATTTGACTAGTTTTACGTTATTGGATGTAATTTTAAATCCGACCATCAGATTGAGCTGAAATTTTAGGAGGAACCTTAAAATACATTGAATAAAATCTGGTTAAAATTTTATGATAAACGGAGCTCAGTAGTGCTATCAAAGAATAAGAACCGTCAAATGGAAGCAAAAAGACTCATTAAGGGTAAAATTGTAATTTGCCATTAAAAATAAAACAAGGCAGCCCCTTTTCTGTTATGAACTGCCGACTGGGCAGTAGCAAATGTGGAAAGAAAAAAAAAGAAAGAAAACAAGAGAAGAACATGAGAAGTTAACAGAAAAACAAGAAAAAGTGAGAGAGAGAGCTTTGAAACTTGTAAGATTGAAAGGCTTTGAACATTAAATTAAGGAAGAATCAAGTGAAGGAAGATATAAGAAAGGTGAGGAGGGCTGGCCACACTAGGAGGAGAAGAAAAGTTGGGAGAACTTAGATTGGTAAGCATGAAAAGTTTAGATTCTTACTTGAATGAAGTGTTTTTGGGTGTATTTGAGTAAGTTATCAAATAATGACAATTAAATTTGATTTAATTTCTCATAATCTTGATTTTTTTAAAATTAGGGTTCTTATGAGAATTCGGGGATTTTGAGAAAAATAGTAAGCATGATGTAATTGAGGTAGAATAGTATAGAAATAGTGAATGTAAGTAGTAATTAAGAAAGAAATTGAATAATGTTGAAGAAAAGAACTTGTAATTAAGGATGAGGAAATATAGGAATGAGGTTTTGATTGTTTTATGTTTGAGAATTGATGTTCTTTATCTTATTTGAAGTATTCAAAATATAAATAAGTGAAGAAACATCATAAGAATGTGAAAAGAAGGAATAAATAAATGGTAGGAAAAGATCATGGGAGAATTCTTTAAGTGAGTTAAAAGAAAAAAATTGATTAAAACTATATGTTGAAAATGAGGTGACAAATGAATGAAAATTTTGGTGTAAACCCCAATTAAATAAAAGATATTACGTGCTTCAAATTTAGGCATGTATGAGAAATGATAATGGATTAATAATGTAGTGCAATCTAATTGATTCAGGAGTTGTACCGGGAGCAGGGCATCAGGCAGGAGGAGCTGGGCCATCACAAGCAGACGGTAAGTGATTCATCACTTTCTTTTGAAATTCAAAGTTTCATTATTAGTTATGAGTTGTTTATGACATGTTGATATGAAAGAAGTAGATGAAGAAATTGTTGGTATTATAATTGAATTACCGGTTAGTTGGTATGAATTACCGATTAATATGAATTATCGGTTAGTTAATATAGAATTACCGGTTAGTTGGTATGAATTACCGGTTAATATGAATTACCGGTTAGTATAGAAGTACCGGTTGGTTAGTATAAAATTACCGGTTGGTATGGAATTACCAGATGTATTGGCTATTGATAGAGAATAGCCGGATGTAGGGTAATTCGTATGGAATTACTGGGTATATTGGCTATTGATGGAGAATAGCCGGATGTTGGGTAATTTGTATGGAATTACCAGGTATATTGGCTATTGATAGAGAATAGCCGGATGTTCGGTAATTCGTATGGAATTACCGGTTGTATTGGCTATTTATGGAGAATAGCCGGATGTTGGCTAATTTGTATGGAATTACTGGGTATATGGAATTACCGATTGTATTGGCTATTGATGGAGAATAGCCGGATGTTGGGTAATTCGTATGGAATTACCGGGTATATTGGCTATTGATGGAAAATAGCCGGATGTTGGGTAATTCGTATGGAATTACCGGTTGTATTGGCTATTGATGGAGAATAGCCGGATGTTAGGTAATTCGTATGGAATTACCGGTTTGATAGTTGGCTATTTAAGAGGGTTAGCCGGGTTTGAGGTAAAATTATGAATCACCAAATTAAAAATTAAGCAATGAGTGTTGGTCACAGAGGTCCTATATAAGTATAGGATTAATAAATTATGAATGAGTTATGAATGTTGATATATAGTAAGTTGGTGATGAAAGATAATTTGATATAATTTTGAAGACTTGTGAACATAATAGTTTTATCATCTTTAATGTGTTATCTTCCTTATTTCTTATTAATGTTATGTATACAGGTTTTTCACGAGGTGATGCGGAGCTTTAAATATGGGCTTTGTGATTTAATCTATTTATTTTGTGGAATGTAATATATTTGCTTAATATGTAATTGTATTCTATGTAGTTGTAATATATGTATCCTGAATATGTTTTGCTTTTGTTACTTATACTTTTAAAATGTATGAGTAAGGAACTAATATTATTAAACTATTCAAAAAGAAAATTAGTAATTATAATCTTGTATGTGTAGAAGATGAATGCATGTTAATGTAATAATTAGTTCAATATGAATCTTTTGAGTTTATAATTGTTTGTAGTTAATGTGTTATTTGTTGATGATGTAAGGTTGAGAAAATACAATGAAGTATAGTTATGTGAAATATTATTTGATGAGATGGGATATGATCCAGAATGGTTGGATCAAAGTGGAAGTTTTGAGTATTGTGATTGAATGAAGTCTAGTCGATAACTTGGTAACATCAGAAAACAAAGGAAACTCTGCCGAAATTTCAAAAAAAAAAATTCCCATAATCTTAGACATACTATTCAATACTTGACATGAGTAAAGAAATGTTTGAGATTTCATGACATTGTAATTTGAGGGTGTTACACATAGCCTCATTATTGTCTGTGAAAATAAGATCATCAACATCTAAGCAAACTATCAGGATTTTACCTCCTTCTCTAGACTTGATCAATAAAGTGTGCTCATATGGACATTTGTTGAAACCTGCCTTTTCAAAGTGTGATTCTATACAACTGTACTAGGCTTGAGGTGCCTGTTTCAGTCCATATAAAGCCTTCTTCAGTTTATAAACCTTATGTTCATGCCCATTTATCACATAATTAGGAGGCTGCTCAGTGTAGACTTGCTCTAGTAGTTCATCATTAAGGAAGGCCGATTTCACATCAAGTTGGAAGATGGGCCATGAGTTTTGTGCTGCTAATGAAACCACTAGCCAAATTGTATCTTGTCTTGCAACAAGAGCAAAAATTTATTGATAATCAACTACATACTCTTGATTGTAGCCTTTCACAACAAGCCTTACTTTGAACTTGTCAATTTCTCCCTTTTCATTCAGCTTTGTCTTATAAACCCACTTTACATGAATGATTTTTTCCCTTCAGGAAGGTCGGTTAGCTCTCGAGTCTCATTCTTTTCTATAGCCTGAATCTTTGCATCCATGGTTTTTTTTCATTTTTCTTCTTTCACTGCTTCTGTAAACAATATAGGATCGGAGCCTGCAAATAAAGCAAAATGAGCAATAGAATCCTCATTAGATAATTCATCTCCATTCACATAATCTGTCATCCAAGATGATCTTTTCCTTTGTCGTTGTGGTTCTGAGTTAGATGACTGATTTTCATTTAGAATTGAAGCACTTGTTGAGGAAATTGGTGAAACTTCTATAAGGGACTAACTAGGAAGCTGGAATTGTGATTCAAACCCCTGACTTTCAAGAGGAGCTTGCAATGGCTGTTTAATTTCTCCACCAATTTCCTCAAGATCAATTAGAATTTGTTGTTGTTCGGTGTTGCTCCAACCCATATGTATTCTTCATCAAACAAAACGTCTTTACTAATGATTATTTTCTTGGTAATGAGATTATATAACATGTACGCCTTACATTCCTCACTGACCCCAATAAAAACACACTTCATACTTTTATCATCAAGCTTTGTTCTCTTTACATTTGGAACATGTGCATATGCTATACACCGAAGATTCTGAAGTGATTAATTGATGGCCTGACTTTACTCCATGCTTCTTGTGGCGTTATGTTTTTTACAGCAAGGGCAGGACTTCGGTTGAGTACATGAACACTCCAATTGACTGCTTCTGGCAAAAAAGTCTTTGGAATTTTTTTTTACCAACATGTTTCGCACCATGTTCATAATCGTCTGATTCTTTCTTTCTGCCACGTCATTTTATTGCGGTGTGTATGCAACAATAAGTTGCATGCATATTCCATGTAATTCACAAAAACTTGTAAAATTATGTGGGTTAAATTCACCACCATGATTTGTACAAAGGATCTGAATATACTAGCCAAATTCTTTTTCAACATGAACCTTAAAGCTTTTAAAAACAATAAAAGCTTTAGATTTATCTTGCAAGAAATAAATCTATGTTTTTCGACTATAATCATCAATGAAGGTAATGAAGTACCTTTTGTTTCCATTCGATGTTGGATTGACTGGTTCACAAATGTCTGAATGAACCAAATATAGGATTTGCTCAACTCTCCATGCTTTTCCTTACAGGAAAGAATCACAATGTTGTTTACCAACAATACAATCTTCACACATTTTTGTGGGACAATTAATCTTCTGCAGTCCTTCCACCATGTTTTTGTCATGTAGTGTTTTCAAGCCTTTGAAACTCAAATGACCATAAGGAAGATGCCACAACCATGTTGGATCTTGCACTCTTGTTGAGAGACACTTCTGGGCGTCATACTGAATGTGCAGAGGGAACATACGATTGGCTGTCATTTTTGCTTCTGCTATTAGGCCCTTCTCTGGATGATAAACTTGACACCAGCTTTGTTTGATGATGATGATATAACCCCTCTCTTGCAATTGGCCCATACTAATGAGATTGCTTTTCAAATTTGGGATATAAAACACACTAGCAATTGTCTAAACAGTGTTGTTTTTCATATGGAATTTGATATCCCCTTTCCCATGACAGACATGCAGAAGTTGTTCCCAAGCTTCACAATTTCTCTAAATGTTTCATCCAAATCATAAAACGACTTGTTTCCACACATGTGATTGCTGCAACCCGAATCTAAATACCAAGTATCACCTGATGAATTCTCCTTCTTGTCGATGTAAGCCATCAATAACATTTCTCTTTCAGTCTCAGCAAAATTTACCTTGGTTACCTTCTCTTTGTCAGGGCATTCATACTGATAGTGGCCAAGCTTGTGACAATGATAACATTCCACACTCGCCTTATCAAATTGTGCTCCTTGATTGTAGGAAAGTTGGCGTCCTCTGCCTCTTCCTCAAAATCCCCCATGTCCTCTACCTCTTTCTAAAGAAGTAGTTCCTTCATGAGTAGTGACCATCAAGGCTGGCTCCTCTGCAACATATCTGGTCATCCTCTGCTTATGAACTAACAGTGAGCTTTGCAACACATCAATCGAAAGACTATCTATGTCATTCGATTCTTCAATGGCACACACCAATAGTCAAATTTGTGTGTCATTGAGTGAAGAATTTTCTCAATGACTGCAATATCTTCCAAACTTTCTCAATGAATGCGCATCTTGTATGCAATTGATAGTGTTCTTACAAAGTAATTATTAACTGACTCTCCTTCCTTCATGTGAAGAATTTCAAATTCTTTGCGAAGAACTTGGATTTGTGCACGTTTCACTCATGCAATGCTTTGATACTTCTTCATCGAATCCTAGATGTCTTTAGCAGTGTCCTTCTTTAGGATGGTTTTGAGAATGGCACAATCTATTGCTTGAAACAAATAGTTCTTTGTCTTCAAATCCTTCAATCTCTGATCCTCTAATGTCTTTCTCTGTGCTTCTGTCAAAACAATCTCACTAGCGAGCTCAGCGATGCCAGTTTCCACGAGAGTCCAGTATTCCTTGGATCGCAGAAAATTTTCCATCAACAGACTCTAATGATCATAGTGACCATCGAAGCGTGGAATCGCAGGTTACACAAAGTTTTTTTCAGAAGCCATTGAATATCTTGTTGCGGCAAGAATGAAAGCTGCTGCCTTTTCAAATTAGGCCCCAGTGGGAGGCTCTGATACCACTGTTGTCAAATTAAGTTTGTAGAATGAGTAAAGAGAAATGCCCGTATCGATTCATTGACATGAAGTCCAATTAAATACAAAATGTAAATAACTGAAAGTTAGAAAGTAAAGCGACATCTAATCCCACGACTAACAGCTCTTAATGATATGGGATTCTCCTAATGAATAGGAAAAGCCAATAGACTTCCTAACAGATAGGAATTTATTGAACTTAAAACGGCTAAATATCTTAACAGAAACGACACTTTATTTCTACTACCTAGGTAACTCGTCATCCCTAAAAATTGACAAAGCTTTCACTGTAGTACCATAACTGCCAAAATCCCTTGTACCACAGACCCTTGAATTGAAAGCTTATTTCAAAGAGTCCCTGCAATTTGCATCCTCAAAAAATATTTATGTTCTATAGGAATTATTTATTTATTTGATTGTTCATTGGATATTGATAAATTTCAATGTGTTAAAACAATTATGCGTGAATAAAGTACAAAATGAAAAAAAATCAAACTGCACAAATTGAGGATGGAAAGCAAGTTATTATTTAATATCGAATTTGATTAATAATCAATGAATAAAACAATAACAAAGTAAAAAAAAAAAAAGTCATTTATTTTAAGCTAAGTAGCACAATAAAACAATACAAATCCGTAATATTATTACAACCACAATAATTTCCTAGACGAAAATGTGGGAATTCGAAGACAGATCCACTGATGTCACGAACCTTGAAGGATGCAAACAAGGAAAACAATTTATCAGACATGGAAACCTAACTTGCTGCAATACTTCAGCCTTTGGTGCAATTCTCATGTACTCCATTGTTAATAAATTAGTTTGTTAAGAATAAAAAAAAATAAAGAAAAACAAATACAACAAGATAAAAAAATCAAAATAAGATTAGAAGCTAATATGGAAGATGATATACAATACCTTATTATATTTCATGCCCATGTTTAATCAATTCTCGACTTCTTACGGCTACGAGCTGATCCGTCCTCCATTCGAGATTTTAATTTTCTGTTATTGCAATCATTTGTGTTATGAGAAATGTTGAGAGATTTCTTTGATAATAATAAGAGGAGATGAAAAGAGGCCTTACATGTTATCGTTGAGTTGAGTACTTTCGTCCTTCTTCAGAAATTGCTTAAACCACTTCACAGAATTTTTGGCATATCGTTTCAAGTTGTTT
>Ga0325411_1003197_pt1 | contig 18448 bp, 11 predicted proteins | sample PopdelMetagenome_13_FD_206181 | JGI IMG/M metagenome (GOLD analysis project Ga0325411, IMG submission 206181) | Populus deltoides microbial communities from Bellville, Georgia, United States - Xylem-PdIQD-R4 | ecosystem: Host-associated > Plants > Phyllosphere > Stem > Wood/Secondary xylem...
TACATGTCTTTTGTTAGACTTGATGATATAGATTTCAAATATCTTTCTTTTAATTTCCTTACCTGGTAACTTCTAATAAAAAAACTTTATTTCCATTTCTTATAATTAAGAATTATAGATAAGGTATACAAATTTTTTGAACAGGGTGAAGAACCCTAATTGATGGCCCAAGGTCAATGATAAGTCTATCACTTGAAAATTTATAAAGTAATGCTTCTTTGCTTCAGAAACTTCTGTTACTTTCTCTAAACTAGTGAAGATTATTTTATTTGGACAAGTTTTATTTAGAACTTGGAGCGTGAAGAATTGAATGCAATAAAGGAACATTAGTTGTATAACTAGTGAGTGAGGGTTATATGGTTTGTATAAATAGTAATTGTTCTTTGAAATGCGATTAATTACCAACCCAAAGTGTAAATTCTTAGGTTAGTAAAAACACTAACTGATCAACAAAGATTCTATAATCTAGAACTAGTTATGCAAAAGAACAGACACTATCACCTTTTAATCATTTTATCTGAAGCATGCTGCATTGCTGATCTTGTCTTAAATTGTTAAGAGTTTGTTTTTTTGTTTCATTCTTATAGTCATCCAATAATATTCATGACAATGGTGTTAGTGAATATTTGCCTATAAATATTTTCAATTTTGGCGCCAGTAAATATTACATAACCCAAAAAGTATGGTATTTCTAATTCTAGCGCCAATGAATAAATATTTTTTTTTATGTTTTTAGAAAAAAAAAGAGAGAGACATGCATCACATATTAGAATCGCATTTCATAGTAAGACTTTACAAATCAAATATACAGCAAAGCCAACAAAAAAAATACGAGGGACCCATAAATAAATCAAAGAAGACCCCTAAATTTTTTCAAAATTTTTTTGATATAAAAATAGAACTCATTTAGTCAAATATTAAAACAAAGAGGTGCGTAATAAAATGAAAAGGCATAAGGGTGTGCTTTGCTAAACACACCCTTAACTCAAAATAATTTGACTGACTGGGCCTGAAGCCCAAACCCGGCCCAGTCTTAATAGTTTTGTTTTGTTTTGGGCTGGGCCCAGCCAGACTATCCTAGTTACTGGCTGACCGGGCTGGCCACTGTTGGAGGCAAGCGTGAATTTTTCACGCATGCTTGCAACAATGCCAGAGTAATTAAATTTGCAAGCGAGGGAAGAAGAGTGACTTTTACCTGCTTCATACGCTGTTGGAGACGAAGTGGATGGCGATGGCGTGCTGGCTGGTCGATGCTGCTTTTTCCCTCTGCTTCTGTTTTTGTTTGTTTTCTCTTTGGTTCTCTGGGTTCTGTCTTTCGTTCCTTTTTTCTTTGTTTTTTTTCCCGTCGTTCCTCTGCGTTTTTCTCCTGTTCGTTCATATGTTGTGTTCTGTGTGTTTCGTTCCCCCTGTTGTGTTCTGTGTGTTCTGTCTTTTTCTTTCTTCTTCTGTCCTCCTGGTTTTCTCTGCTCGTCCGTCCGTCCCTGTGTTTGCTCGTTCTCCTGGGTTCTGTCCCTGTGTTGTTCGTCCCTTGTTCTCTGGTTTTTTTTTTGCCTTTCTCTTGCTTTTATAAAGCCTGAGAATGCCATGAGTTCATGCCCCGGTAATGGCATTTGGGAGATGCATCGTGGGCAGCTGGCAGAGACAAATCGTTTCTTCTTCCTACTGAATCAGTTTTCCCTGGGGTAATGAAGAAGGTGATGAACAGTTCTTTAGAAATGGCGCCTTGTTTTTTACTAAAATGGCTATTTTTAATTTTGCCCCTTAACTTCTGACATTTAGCAATCGGGCCCTTGTTCTTGGAAAACTCCTTTTTTTTTTTTAATTTTACCCCTGGATCAATTGCAATTGTACTCCTGGATTTTAATGCCATTTACAAAACAGTCCTTGATTTCCAATTTAATCAATTCAGTCCTTAATTGGCTCTTCAACTTTTAATTCTTTCAAAATTACCCCTAGAAAAATCAATTAACCCCCTATGGTATCACCATCTATTCAATTTGCTCCTTGGACTTTTAACTTGCAATTTCAACCCAAAATCAGCCCCAAACTTTGGTATTTCTTCAACAAGCTCTTGATTGCATTCATTGATTAAATCAAAGTTTAATTAAGTTTTCAAACTTATCACTTATTTTAATTTTGACCAAATTGACTTCCAAATTTATAATTCATCCTTATTAGTCTCTAAACTTTCAATTTATGTTGTCTTGATCCAATTCTCAAATTATTTTTCATTTATTTTTTACTTTATTATTATTATTTTTAAATTTAAAAATTGAGTTATGACACCTAGTATAGCATAAAAGGCAAAAGTTTTTTAAAAGTAGAAAGATTGATTTTTTCTTTCTTTCTTTTTTCCATCAGCAAGTTGAATTCAGGCGTGTCCAGCACTAAGTTCTCAAATGAACTTGTATCAATTTGTGTGGAAGTATAAATTTTGTGTGGAAGTATAAATCTTCTTACCAGTTAGGTTAAGGCCATTTATTATGATCAAATCATATAAGGAGATGTATTCAATATCTTAATACAAACAAGTTCTTAGAATTTAATTAAAATAGATAAAGAGTGGTTAGAAGTTTCTTATTGGGCTTTAAAAAAACTCTAAATACCTAAATCAAGTCAAAAACCCTTTTATGCCTCCATTGATCACCAAAATGGTGTTGCATTCTTTTTTGCCATCTATTGTAATAAATAAGAGAAACACTTTCATAACACAGAATAGATTTCTTTAGGAGCTTAAATTGATGTGATTATCTTGAAGGTGAAGCCTTTCATTTTCAATTTCTAGAGTGAAGTGATGATTTTCTTCTTCTTTAGGTACCTTCTTGAAAAATTAACTAAGGTGTTCCTCTTCTATATTCTTTGTGACACTAATTATGAAACAATTAATATAGGACATATAGTCTATTTAATTTTGATAACGAGTTATGAGTGTAAGTTTTATTGAAATAAAGCTTGAGGGTGTTATTTTTCATATAAGAGAACAATGTTTAGGGTTCTTGATTGATTTTTTTATGAAGAAGTCTTTGAGTTTGAAAGAGGGATTAAGGATTTTTTTTATAGGAAATGAAAGATCAAGTACAATTTATAGGAGTCCTAGGTATCGCGCCTAAAGGCAAATGTACACTATGTTATAAAATTTAACTGATTATCTAAAGTTATTGACATGTTAGACATATCTTAAAATAAAACATGATTCATAGTTTTTAGTGAACACTATCACTTGCCATGCCATATAAAGCCAATTAAATTTATCAATTTGAAGTATAAATATGATGGTGGTATATGGCTAACTTGTCACCTAACCTATTTAAATATGCATATGTAAATTGTAAAAGAAAAATGATTGTTGAAAAAACATGGGAAAGAAGTTGAAATCAATCTAGTAAAATGGACATTAAAAAAGTCTTGATTGACTAAGATAATTAAAGAACCCGGTAACTAGAGGTCATGATCGACCAAGAAAGAGCGATCAACCATAAGAGTTTGAATACACATAAAAAACCATAAAGCTTAATTCTATTTAAAATAGAAGTTCTCAATAAAATAACTAATCAAAAGTCACATATTAGCTTGTGATTCACACGAGTATCAATAAAAGAGAAGTTTAGTTTGTATTAGAATTAAATCAAGTGTCTTTACTTGATAACAATATTTGTATAAAATTGTTGGTACATGTTTATATAGGATTTAAACTATGTATTAATAATTCAAACTATGTATTAATATAAATAGGGTAATTAAACAAAACACTAAAAGAGATGGTTTTTTTACTGTGCGCCACCTAATAAAACACTATTCATTTTAATAGTAGAAAAAAATTAATTGTTATCATTTTAAAAAAAACAAGGGCATGCCACTTTTGAATTGGTGGGAAAAAGAAAATAATTTAGGGGTCTTTTACCATTCTAATATACTTTGATAAAATTTTTGAGAAAATAACATAGGTCATGAATACAACCGCTATAGAGAATAATAGTTCTTTCAAAATTCATGTCTCATTTAAATTAATTAACATTGTACAAAAGTCAACTCGAAATTTTATGAAGATTCAATGACCACGAAATGAGATTCAAGATCTAATAATTAAAAAAAAAAGAGAGGAGATAAACTCATGTAGCATTAGAGAGAAAGAAAGGGAGAAAGAAAGAAAAAAAGAATGGGTCACCGGGAACACACCAGGACTTTGTTTTCGACATACATGATCCCATTAAAAATATCTCGACAAGATAATTTTAACCACACATTGAAAGATCACCAAACAAAAATCTTGATCGGATTGGTTAGGGGTTTTGTTCGGGGTAAGTTAGGGTTAATTATGATCTCATTTGATGGTTTTCTAGTGTGTAGTTAGAATTGTTTCGTCAAGGTCTTTATAAAGGTATCAGGTGTGTCGAAAATGAAGCTCCAGTATGTCCCGAGTGACTTATTCTTTCCTTTTTTCTCCAGCTCTCTCTTTTATTATATTACCTTATCTCATTTTTTTCTTGACCATTGAATCTTGAATCTTATTTTTTAATCATTGGATTTTTATAAAATTTTATGTTGACTTTCGTTTAGATTAATTAATTTACAAAAAAAAACATGTGTTTTAAAACACGGCTAAACAACCACTATTAAAAATAACAATAATATACAAAAATAATATTAAAAAACACAATTATATTTAAACTATATTATTTTTCAAATACTTTTTCAACCTATATTATTCCCTTCAAACTTCTACCAAATTATTTTGTATTTAGATCACATTCCGGCTCCTCTCACGGCACCACTCCATTCAAGGAATCCGGCATGGATTCACTTTTCAATTTTTCAACTCCTAGAATTGCGTGAAAACTTTGGCTTCAATATATTCCTCTTTTATTATTACTGTTTTCGAGCACCAACCCTCCATCACCCTTTTCCCACTCGAAGATAAATCTGGCTATTATGTATCTTTTGTGGAACAAACCTTGCTATCACTGGATATTGTTATTAAATTCAGCGTGATGTGGCAGGTTAATTCGGTGAGCCAGTCTGAGTCTGATTTCAAATTAAGTAATGTAATCATTTGATGGATTTAATTAATTAATCAATAATTTAATTTAACTTTTTTTAAGTAAATATTAAAATAAAAATATTTTAAATTAATCCAAATTAACCTACCTTACCCCCCACCGGAACCAAGCATGTTCATTTAACAACTTTCATGGGTCCATCCATATTCAGACAAAAGTATATCTATCTATATATGTCGAGGTATTAACTTGAGGGTCATTTGTGATTCTGATCTGTTTGTGAATTATAGAGAGATGAGAAGCGAGAAGTATGTTCCTCTGTTCGAGACAAAGAGAGCTAGGGGTCTGGTCTTATTTAGGTCCTTTGCAGTGACTTTGTTTGTGGGCATATGTTTGATATTGTTTTACAGAGTAAGCAACATACCGAGAGATGGAGAAGAAGGGAGATGGGTTTGGATTGGGTTGCTTGGAGCTGAGCTCTGGTTCGGTTTTTACTGGGTCCTCACACAAGCTCTCAGGTGGAACCAGGTTTACAGGCTCACCTTCAAGGACAGGCTCTCTCTAAGGTAAACAACAAAGTTTTTCTCTTCGTGCAGGAAATAAAGGGGAAACGAATAGCTCTACGGAGCTCACAGTAATGTTCTTGTTTCTATTGTGTCCGAACAGATATGAGAAAGACTTGCCTCGGGTGGACATATTTGTGTGCACGGCAGACCCCGTGATAGAGCCACCGATAATGGTGATGAACACTGTTTTATCGGTCATGGCTTATGATTACCCACCAGAGAAGCTTGCCATTTACCTGTCGGATGATGCCGGATCGGATCTAACTTTCTATGCTCTCTTGGAGGCATCTAGATTTGCAAAACAATGGATACCATATTGCAAGAAGTTCAACGTGCAACCAAGGTCACCAGCTGCTTATTTTGTATCCAAGTCTCCTACAGGAGACGGTGGCGGTCAGAGTCAGACTATGGACTTTACGGCAATCAAGGTAAAAGTCAACCTTTTCGCCCCTGTTTACCCAATTAAACCTTGGAGTGCTATAATCTTTCGTGTTTTTTCTTGACTTGCGGGTCTCCGAAGGCGCTGAGAGTGGGATTGATATATAATTTATCCAATTAATTAGGGTTAAAATAGAAGAAGGAACAAAGGACTGGGTCATCCATGACGCACTCGGATAAGCAAGAACAGATTTGCTCCAATGAATCTGCAGTTGATGTGCAATAGTTGTTTCTGTACAAATAAACTTCCTGCCTGCATTATAGATGAATAATTGAGCAGCTTCTGCTGATGTTTTTTTTTTTATTATTATTATTATTTTCTTCACCACTTAAATTATTGTCTTGACCGTTGGAAGTGATCACAACTTCTTACAAATATGTTTCATATATACTTCATGTGTGACAAATAGCCTTTTTTTTATATTTAAAAGTAAAAGATGCTGTAATTAATATAAATAGAGGAATGCTGTAAAACTTTTTAAACAGATTAAATTCTCATATAATCAAGCATGTAAATTGATTTTTTCATACAGCCAATCATTTAAATTGATAGAATCCATATATATTTAATCATGTATAATTAATATAGCTTGCTATCCTTCTTCCTAGAATTTGTACCAAGAAATGGCGGATCGAATTGAAACAGCAACCATGCTAGGAAGAATCCCTGAAGAAGTACGCTTGGAACATGAGGGATTTTCTCAGTGGGATTCTTACTCATCGAAACGAGATCATGACACCATTCTTAAAGCAAGAACTTTTGACACCAGTATATGCTAGCATTATTTTTCTTATTTCAATTTATATAATTATGGCTAGAAACTCGACCAGATAATTTCTACGAACTAGCTGTTTGATAATTGTTTATTTTCTCTCTTCTTGCTGCAGATTTTGATTGACGGGAAAGATCCATGTTCCACGGATACTGATGGGAGTGCATTGCCTACTTTAGTATACTTGGCTAGAGAAAAGAGACCCCAACATTTCCACAATTTCAAAGCTGGGGCTATGAATGCTTTGGTAAGCTGTATATGCTTGTTCGTTTACATGCTTATCATGGGCAGTACCCCCATGCAAGGACACTAACACATTTACGAAAATAAATGTGCAGATAAGAGTGTCATCAAAGATTAGCAATGGACAGATCGTTCTCGGTCTAGACTGTGATATGTACTCAAACGATCCACTAACTGTGCGGGATGCACTTTGCTTCTTCATGGATGAAGAAAAGAGCCATGACATTGCTTTTGTGCAGTTCCCACAGTGGTTCGCAAACGTTACTAAGAATGACCTATACAGCAGTTCCTTGCGTGTAATCACCAATGTGAGTAGTAGTATATACGTTGTATGTACATCATTGTTCAATCTTTTAATATTTCAAAGGAGAGGTTCGAGTTTCGAACTCAGAGATCTCTTAGGAGGAGCTGGATCTAATGCCAGCTGAGCTACCTTTCATTTCATGTTATGTCATTAATTATTTCACTTCTTTCTCACATGTTGATCATGAAGGTGGAATTCCATGGTACGGATGGTTATGGAGGCCCTCTTTATGTTGGAACTGGCTGCTTTCACAGGAGAGATACTCTCTGTGGAAGGGAATTAAGTCAGGATTCTAAGATTGAATGGAAAAAACATAACGATCATAGAAGACAACAAAGTGTTCACGAATTAGAAGAAGAAACAAAAACTCTTGCAAGCTGCACTTATGAGCAAAATACAGAATGGGGGAATGAGGTAAACATACAGCCTGCCTGCTTTTATCATTCGATATTATAAAAGTAAAAGAAACATAGTTAAAATTTTATGAAATGAATGTTTGATTACAGATGGGGTTGAAATATGGATGTCCAGTGGAAGACGTGATTACAGGGTTGTCTATCCAATGCAAAGGATGGAAATCAGCATATTTCAATCCAGAAAGGAAAGCATTCTTAGGTCTTGCACCAACCACCTTGCCTCAGGTACTCGTGCAACACAAACGATGGTCTGAAGGTGATTTTCAGATTTTGCTCTCCAAGTACAGCCCTGCATGGTATGCACATGGCAGGATCAGACTTGGCCTTCAACTGGGGTATTGCTGCTACTGTTTCTGGGCTTGTAACTGCTTGGCAACTCTATACTACTCCATCGTTCCCTCGCTTTTTCTCCTGAAAGGCACATCCTTGTTTCCCCAGGTATTTTCTTCTTTTGTTTATCCCATTTCCTATCAAACGTGCCTTCACCTAATATCCCTATCCCGCAGTTACACAATTGACTTCTTACTAGTGCTAAAAAGACCCTCTAAAAACAGCTGCACTAGTTAGCTTACCTAGGAGGACTCTAAGGGAAATCCTTGAATATATAGGAGAATTACTTTTTCCGTAGAAGATGAGCTTGACTATATTTTGCTGCTGCTGCTCCAGGTTTCAAGCCCATGGTTCCTACCATTTGCATATGTGATATTTGGCAAATACATTTACAGCCTAGTTGAGTTTCTCTGGGCTGACGGGACAGTCCTAGGTTGGTGGAACGACCAAAGAATTTGGCTATATAAAAGAACAAGCTCCTATCTCTTCGCCACTATCGACACCATTTTAAAGACACTAGGATTTGGTGAAACAGCATTTGTAATCACAGACAAAGTAGCAGATGAAGACGTCTCGCAAAGATACGAGAAAGAGATGATGGAGTTTGGAGCCACCTCTCCAATGTTCGAAATCTTATCCACGCTTGCGATGCTCAATTTATTTTGCCTTGCCGGAGCAGTGAAAAAGGCGATCATGAACGAGAGCATTGATAGACTTCATGAGACAATGCCTTTGCAAATTCTACTTTGTGGGGTTTTGGTCCTCGTCAACTTGCCGCTGTATCAAGGCCTTCTTCTAAGGAAGGACAAGGGCCGGATGCCATGCTCTGTTGCAGTTAAATCTTCTTTAGCAGCTCTCCTTGTTTGTACCACCTTTTCTTTCCTATAATAATTTCCAAGTTCAAATCTAAGGAATTAATAAGATGTGCTTGCAAGAAATATCTCCTACCCATATTTCATTCATACATGCTTTTTTAACAGTAATACCCAAGCAAAAAGTAAATGGGAAGAATCATCTTCTCTTCATTGCGAAGGCTGATATCGAAGATCACTTGGGTATGATAATTATACTTTGTATGCTTTATGAGATTGATGGTCTTAGTGGCTGTTCGCTATCTCCATTGGTTTGATGGATACATGTTATATGCTGCTGTTTATTGTGTGATATGAATGATGCTTCATTGAAGAACCTGCTATTTAAAGCGTTTTTTATTATGGGTTGAATATATTTCTTTTTTAAAAAATATATAAACAGGTTTTTTACGACATGTTTTTATATATTAAAAAATCTCAAGTGAAATTTAAAAAATTTATACATATATTTAATTAAATAAACTGAAAAAAAAATTATAAAACCCGTTCCCTATTCAACCAAAGATAACCAGCTAAATTCATGACCTAGGTCATGGAATTAACTGAATTCAATGATTTTTTTTCTAATTTTTTTATATATAATGGACATTTATAAAATTAAGAAGCAACCAAATATAAAGGTTAAAAGAAAAAATATCAAAATGAAACAAATTATGTTGCCCAGATAATAATCAATCAAATATTAAGTGATGAAATTGAAAAAAAAATAGTAAGAATTTTTTTTAAAAAAATCAAATTTTAATGAATAAAAATTAGAAAAAAAAAGCTCAGTCTCTCGGGTTAGGAAGGCCCAAAGCTCTTCTGCCTCCAGAAAAAGGCCCAGGTGGGCTTAGAGTAGCCCACACGCCTGGGCCTTATTTTTAAATTTTTTCTTAATGGACAGACGACCCGTCGTCTGCTCCTTAATTCTTTGAAAAAATCACCGAGGTAGATGACACGTCGCCTACCTTGCTCAAATTCTGGGTTGCTGAAAAACCAAGCTAATATGTTTCAGACCAAGAAAAATCTTTTTTCAACCATATTTTGACTTGAAAAAAAACAAACCCTGAAATCTTTTTTCAACCATATTCATAGCCTCTAACAACCCAAAAATTGACTAAAAAATCCACAATCAACTCGGAACGAAAATTCCTTTCAAGTTCATATCTACCTTTTTAGGAAAGTTTAAGGAAAATAAAACACCTTGAATAAACTCTTCCCATCAAAAGAAACTCATTGACACCAAAATAACTCGTTTTCGTGGCCAGAATTGATCTCAACCGAAACTTTCTTTTTCTACCGCCGAAATCCCACCACTTTCTCTCTCCTCTCTTAAATAAGGAACCAAAAAATAAAAAAAAAAAAAACAAAGTTTGTAACCAAAATTGGTTTTCATGAATTTTTAGGGAATGAAAGTATATAATTTGAAAAGTTGGAGGAGCAAAGTGTATGTTTAGCTACAAGTTTAGAAAAACCATATTTTTTGCTGCTTTTGATTTGATTTTATTTTATTTTAGTCTCAAATATTTGAATCTTGTCCTTCCTTAATAGATATGCTTTAATTGACCATCAATTTGGGTCTTAGGAGTGTAATTAGATAATAAAAAAGAAAAAAAAGGACTAAAAAAACAAATTACTGTGGCAATTCACAGTAATTTGTCTCTAGTTGAACATTGGTGTGGGGAACAGTAATTTCCCCAAGCCTTTTAGAGTATTTTTTTAATTATTCAACTATAGTTTTTACCAAATTTTCATTAATTGATAGTTAGGATATACAAAGCCCATATATAATATTTATTGTAAGGATGAAACAAAAAAAATAATTTTAATTATACAAAAAGATTAAAAAAAAAGCAATTAAAAGATTGAGGATTAAAATTGAAATACAAAATAAATTTAATATTTAATTAAAGGGTGAAATTGAAAAGAAAAATTAATTTAATAACAAAACAAATCAAATGGATGAAGATCAAAATTGAAATAAGAAATACAGAAATTTTTTTTGATTGAATGGTGAAATTTAAAAGAAAAATCAATTTAACAAAAGACCCATAAAAAATAAAAAAAAATAAGGATCAAATTGAAAAAAAAATAATATATGACAAATTAGGATTGAATGATGAAATTGAAGACAAATAAACTTCTACAACAAGGCCAATAATAAAAATTAGTAAATCAAAAGAATAAGGACTGAAGTTGAAATACCAACAACAAAGAGGACTAAGCTGTAATTTTTAAGGGAGAAGAGAAAAAAAAAAGAAAGAAAAAAGAAAGCTCTATTGGCAACAAACTGCCTCACCACCGTCGACAGACACTATACCAACAGGAAAAGGACATGACAACACTTTCAATGACACGATGGAAGGTTATTTTTTGAATGCTGAGAGGCATCACACATGCAACTCGGAATGCACGGGCACCTCTATGAGCATGCGCTTGTGTCACACGCGCCAACACCTTTTTTTCATTTAAATAATATTTAATCTATACAAAAAGACCAAATTGCTCTTCATGAAATAAGTAATAAAAAAACAAAGTGAAAAGACCAAAAGGTCCCTGGACACATGTTTTATTTATATTTTATTTTAAGAGTAAAGTAGTTATTTTACTGTGTTTTAAAAAATAAAAAAACATAAATATCCTTGTCTGTTAGTTTCAAAGATTGTAACTTAGAAGGCAATTGAGTCATCTTACCATGCTTAAAAAAAAACACATAAATACCTGGTCAATCCTTTAATAACTAATAAATCTTGAGAAAAGATCTAAATATCCTCAAAATCAAAGCATTTGATTTTTTTTACACGAATAAAAACATAATTACAATATTCTATTGAATAATATAAATGAATATATGTCTAGTTAATGAGAAGGATATATAAACAAGGATTATTTGACATTCCTAAGTCAAAGATAGCCCTTTATATTATTTGTGTTCATTATATGTTTGCCACGTGTATCTGTAATGCATATTTGAGTTAGATGAACTGATGAAGAGAGCATGTGTTACCAAAAACTCAAAATATAAAAGGCTTGACAGGAGTTGAACAAGAGTCAGTTATAACTTATTCCTTGTAGTTTAACAAAATTAATAATTTATTTTGTGGTTTTAGAAACTATATATCTAAGAAAGTGTTTGAGAATACAGTTATGGTTGATTTTTAAAATATTTTTTATTTGAAAATATATTAAAATAATATATATTTTTTTAAAAAATCATTTTTGACATCAGCGCATCAAAATTATCTGAAAATATTTAAAAAATATTAATTTAAAGTAAATTTTTTTTTCAAAAGTATTTTTAAAACACAAAAACAAACATAACCGTTATTCTTAAATTTGTTTCCGATTAAAAGCTCTTTGGAATTCATTCCAAACACCATTTTTAAAACAAAATTAAATTTGTTTTTTTTAAATATATTTTTTATATTTTTAGGTTATTTTGATATAAAAATATATATCTTAATTTATTTACAAATAAAAAATACTTTAAAAAACAACTATTACCATACTTTCAAAAATTCTTTATCTTTGATCAATTTCATGTTTCTTTTTAATTTTTTTTCCTTTAACAAATATAATAAAGAAAATAGAATTAGGTAAAATAAGAAAATTTGACCAAGAAAGAAGGTCCCTTTGCTACAAAAATTTAGAGAATGGTCAACATCAATAAAGGGATCACTTAATTTTAATATCAAGAACGACTAATTAATTATTTATACAAGGACGCGAGGGATTAGAGGTGTAATTTACCCCTGGCAATCCAACGCCCTATAAAGGTCAACAGAGTAGTTGGTTTGGCCTGTAAGAACGTGCCACGCAGATAGAAAAAGATTTATAGTGTACTCAAACACAGGGAATCAAGGCTAGGCGGAGACAAACCAAATCCTCGAGCAGAAGAGAAGAGAAGTACTTTGGTGTCTTCTATTTGGTTCAAAAGTCGAAGGGTTTTTTTCTCTCTTACATTTCGATAAACTTATTAATCATTCAGCTTATCGATTCAAGTCCAATCCTTTAAACCCCAATAATTCAATGGTAAATTGCCTTCTCATATCTTTTCTTTCTTTGATCGATTTGTTAATGAAGGAGTGATTTGATCCCTTTCTTTTTAATTATTATTGTTGCTGTTGTTTTAGCTTCAGAAGAAGAAAACCCTTTTCATTTCCCCTTGTTTCTCTTGGCAAGCAATCATAAGATCTAATGTAAATTATTGCTATGATTGTGAGGTTATTTTGATCTCTTCCTTTCTGTTTTCTTTTTGAAACACCATCTAATCTTTATTTTTATGAGCTAAATTTAATTATGGGTTTTTTTTTTTAGTTTTTTTCTGGCTGTAACAATTACTGCCAAGTGTACAACTCCTCCTCGTTTTTTTTATGTTTTTTTTTATTCTGCAGTTAATTATGTGTCTTACGTTTGTGTATTATTCATTACAATTTGGGGGTTATTTAATTCTGTTTATTTTGATGATTTGCATAAGTTACAGACCCTGTACTTAGAAATTCTCCTTTCGATCCACAGATGGGAATTGCGCTAAAAGGATATTTTGTTGTTTTATTGCTGGCACTGTTATCAAGCCCAGAAGGCGTGTTTGGAATTAGATTTGTGATTGATAGGGAAGAATGCTTCTCTCATGATGTTAAATATGAAGGAGATACAGTTCATGTTTCCTTTGTTGTAGTTAAGGTTGATTCGTCTTGGCATTACAGTGATGATGGTGTTGATCTTGTGGTAAGCCCTCTCTATCTTTCTATGTCATATCAAATGTAAAACAAAGGATCACTTGCTTTTGCTTGGTATCTTTAGAATGTTTGAGGTTATTATGTTATGGTAGAAGCAGCAATGTTTATGAAGCTAGTCTATAATCGACTTAGATAATTTCAGTAAGGCACTGGATGCGTGCTGATTCTGACATGTTTCTTCTGTTCCATGCCTGACAATTTATTTATTTCTGCTTTGGAAAGATTTTCCTCATCTTGTAGTTCTTTGGAATCAAACCTATTTCTTTTTTTTTAATCTTCTAAATACTGGCAAAATGGTGTTTCGTATCCTGTTCAACTTAAATGTGTTATACGAATCATCACTGGTGTTCATAAGGAGAAATGGTTAGACTAGTAGCCATGAATATTAAAGGTTAAACCAGCATACCTGACATGTATCATGTATTAGTCTAGAAAAAAATTATTTTGAGGAGAAGGTTTACATAGTTGATACTTGCAGAGACTTTATGTCTGATAAACATGTTTAGAATAAGGCTTTCCCTTTACTTTTTTATTTTGACATCTATTAGTGCTTGCAAAAGTGATTGGAATGATAGAATCATGGAGGTAGAGCCATTCATATATGATCTACGAATAATGGTATGTTGGATGGATGCCATCAGATGAATAGACAAGGATTATATGACGATCATTTTTGGAGTTTTTTGGTTACTTTTACAGGAAAGAACCCTAAATTCTTAAGGCAAACCGTTGGAGAACAGCAGTGAATAAGAAGCTTCCAACAGGCATCTTGCTTCCATATTATGTAGATGGAGTAGAATATTGAAAGCTGCCAGGAACACAAACTTACACATTACCAGAAATCCCATGTTCTTTTATTTGTCACTCGGATATTTAGCTGGAACACAGTTGTCTTAACTCTGAAGGCTTTCTCTAAAGATTGATTTAGCCAAACTAACAGATTTCTCGGAAGTAGGATGATTTTTCATGTTTCTATATTTAGATTGTAATGGCTTTCAATGATGAGATTTCAACTATTATATGTCTCAAGTCTTATCGGGCTGGTAACAGTTGATACTTTGTTATATTGTCAATCATTCCTGTCCTGATCCATCAATGGTTTTGAAATTGCAGGTGAAGGGACCTTCTGGTGATCAGATTCATGATTTCCGTGACAAGATAAGTGAGAAAATTGAGTTTGTGGCACATCAGAAAGGAGTCCACCGTTTTTGCTTCACTAACAAGTCTCCTTACCATGAAACCATTGACTTTGATGTCCATGTTGGTCACTTTTCATACTATGACGAGCATGCAAAGGATGGTAAGCAGTAATTTGGTGTACTTCATGCTTTGTCATTGCACCGAATCCTGAGAATGGTGAGGTGGTGTTGTTTTGTTGTATATTTGCAGAGCATTTTCAACCATTGTTGGAGCAGATATCTAAATTAGAGGAGGCTCTTTACAACATTCAGTTTGAACAACATTGGCTAGAGGCTCAGACTGATCGCCAGGCAATTAGTATGTTCAAGATCTTTTCCCTTTTTTGTTATTTAATTGATGTAAGGTCTGCTTTTTTCACTTTTTCTTTCATTCTTTGATGCCTATACTTCACGAATCACACTTACCTGTCTTTCTTCGGTTCTTCAGTCTTGTTAGTAGGACATTTTATTGGCTTCAAACTGAATAAGATATGCTGCATAGCTAGATTTTCTTACTACCTAAACTGTCAAAAGCTTTTAAATTTTGTAATTTCCTTGCCCCTCACTCTCACCTTTTATGCTGGGGTTGATGCTGGTGGAAATAAAAATTAGTTGACACAGCCAAATACACTTGATTCTTGTATTCCCAAGCTCCCAAAAGCATATAACCCTTTTAGACAAAAGAATGAATTTCCTATAATCATTTTGTTGTCTAACAAATTTCACTGGTTGTGGATGCAGTAAATGATGCAATGAGCCGGAGGACGATTCACAAGGCCTTCCTTGAATCTGCAGCACTTGTCGCTGCTAGTATTCTGCAAGTTTACCTGCTCCGCCGCCTGTTTGAGCGAAAGCTTGGGATGTCCAGAGTTTAGATTGGGCATGCTGCATGTTACTTGTACCAAGTGCAAGCTGAGCAGGATTTCAAACTCTTTTTTTTATCATATTTTGATGTTTTAGCGGGAAAAGAGCACCTGTAGACACCGCCTTTTAAAATTTATTTGATAATGGAATTAACTTTTATGGTTTTTCAGATGATTTTAGCTGTTCTTCAGGCAATCTTTGCCCTTGAGCAAGGCCCACAAGTTTTTTACTTGTGGAAACGGGATTCGAACTTGGCCTTCTCTTTAGAGAATATGTTGTCTTAAAACTGTTTTTGCATTTTCACCATCGGCCGCCAACTGAAGCGGGATTTCTTCGGCCATCCAGAAATATTTTCTCCGTAGTTTATAAAAAGCAAGCCCACAATTGGCTACGGGCCAGATAACCAGTAGAGCAGAAGGATAACCTAATGCATCGCAAGGGTTTGTTTTCTTTATCCAATCCTCCAAAACTGTCTCGAGGTTTAGATCTAAAGTACGAGTAGCAAATGATGGAGAAGTTGTCGGAGTGCCTTGGAACAAGGGACGTGAAGGATTTCCTAATAATTTGAAGAGTCAAGTTAACAAACTTTAAATATAGGCGAGTAAAAATATTAAAAAATTAATTAAACTGAGAGAACTAAAAAAAAATTCATAAGATCTGAATTAATTGATTAGAAAATCTAAAACAATTCCAGTTTGGTTTGGTTTTAAATGTATGAACTGAATTGGTTCAACTAATACTTAAAAAAAGTAATTAAACCCAAAAGTAATTCTCAGCATATGAATATAGTCACCTATTTCGTATTTGTGCAAAAGATGGAATGGTAGATGAAGCAATTGTGTTGTTGGCAAACATTCTAAGTGGAATGTTCTAGCCCAATATAGTCATTTATAAAATTATTCTTGGGTTATGCAAAGCATATAGAGTTGAAGATCCTATCGAAAAGTTAGCAACAATAATTGAAAATGGTTGTTAGCCAAATAAAACTATTTACATGGTTGATTGAAGGTATTCGTTTCTCTAGATCAAGAGCTCGGGTTTTTTTTTTAAATAATCATCGAGCTTATATTAAAAAGGCTATTAAACCATCAGTCAAAATAATAAAATTATCTTAAAAGTTTTTAATAAATCAATATTTTGATTTTGTTGGTTTTCAACAAAATAAATCAAACTGAATTAAAATCTAAAATCAATCGATTTAAACGAGTTTCAATTTGATTTTGATTTTGAATTAAAAAAATAATTCAATTTGGTTCTTGCTGACTCTTCTTTGCTCTCTAAAACCATTTCTTTGAAGCCTTACCTTTTATAATTTCAATTTTATTTTGCTGTAACATCTGCAACTCTGCTTTAAGATCTTCAATGCACCACCTTCCTGTGTTGCCAAGTTATAAAAGATCTTCAGAAAAGAATTCAAAAAATATGTATTTCACAAACAAAGCCCATTTAATAATTGTACATGAAACAAAACGACACGAAAGCTCTACAGCTTACAACATGAGAGAAAGCAAAAGGAAGAAAAACATGTCGATGCATGATAGATACAATAATTGTGTATTTGCTCTTTCCCCCCCACCGCAACTCAGTTTTACAACACAAAAAACAAATTCCAGGAGTACCCGTCAACACTCTACAGCTCCTATCTTCTTTGGTAAATACATTGTGGGGCCACAGATAGATGAACATACACTTCTCTTGAAGCTCTGACGTGGGAAAGGCACCGTCAAGAGTCCGCAGGAGGACTTTGGATACAGCAGAACCATTTTTTCTGAAAATCAGTAAATTATCCGCGTTAGAAAGAATGATAAACATAACATCCATGAGCTTGTGAGATTAAAAAAAAAAAAAAAACTGTAGCCCACCCATGAATTATATGTGACATTTCTATGCTGATAATTTTAGACGGAACTTGAAATGCAGCACTGAATAATATCTCACAATATTTATTATCTTTCCATTTCCAACCATCTAGATCGACTTTCACAAATGCGGGGGTGGGGTTGCATTACAGTTGATAAGATGATGGCAGCATCCATGTGGGAGAAAGACCAGATCTCCATTCCCACAAATTTTCCAAGCAGTGATCGCTTCCTCAGATGACATGGTTAAGAATATCTGATCTTTCCCCCCAGATTTATGTGGCCATAAATTTTGCAACTTTCCTCAATCATCCTAATTTCTGTTACAGCTAAAAATGATATCCTTTGAATTCTGATGCAAAATGATATACACAACATGATTGGCCACATGAAACTCAACAAAATCCAATCCAATATCTACCTGATAGGCTACATCAGTTTTTTTTATCTCTACTTTGTTGCTTATCCAACCGGGTTTTCTTTAGTAGGTGAAAGCAACAGTAAATCCCACACAATTGAAAACTGACGTACACACAGGCATGGAAAAATAGCCATTCAAGCAAGCTTTTATACATTACTGGGAAAGGACATGCTATCTTGGCTGCCTAATGCACGTGTCATTTGCAAGACACATACATGCACTGTCGCAGAAGAAAATGCGTGGTTGTGTGATAAAATTAAAACTTACAGGCTGAGGTTTGGCAGGATTTACTCCATGCTTAGCATGAGAATCATCAGCCTTTCCTGGTGACTCCGGTTTGCCACCTGTCTTCTTCTCATCCCTTGCCTTATTAAATATCACAGTAAATCCCTCAGCTGATGCAGGATCATTGACATCCCATTCACCAAATTTTGGCAGTGGCCGACCTGTGTCCTGGTGGGAAGAAAGA
>Ga0325411_1003199_pt1 | contig 18438 bp, 6 predicted proteins | sample PopdelMetagenome_13_FD_206181 | JGI IMG/M metagenome (GOLD analysis project Ga0325411, IMG submission 206181) | Populus deltoides microbial communities from Bellville, Georgia, United States - Xylem-PdIQD-R4 | ecosystem: Host-associated > Plants > Phyllosphere > Stem > Wood/Secondary xylem...
GCCCCCCCGCCTTCTTCTCCATTCATAAGCTGGGGATTCTTCGTTCATGCAATTAACCAGCTAGGCAATTCTTTTGGTTGTGACTTGTTGTTAGTGTGTTTGTGTATATAGGAACAGTAAGTGGAGTTGGTTTTATACTGTCTTAGCAATGACAGCACTTCAAGAGGCAGCAGAGGCATACCTTGTGGGGTTGCACTTTTGCCCCCGATTGAATCTAGTAATTTTGTTGGCGAACCCAAAATTGTTGGGCAGCAGAGGCTTGCAGGCGTTGGTTGATAAGAATGGAGATGGGTGCTTGGAGGACTTTTGTCGTCTGATGGAGCTGCGGAGATGATCATGATTATGTGTGATAATTATATCATAATTATAGATCATGTGATGATGGTCGCTTTTTTTTTTAAAAAAAATGATATGAATTATTGTCTGGGTGTCAAGTCTTTAACGAATTTTAGAAATGTCTGGGTGATGTCCATTGAAGTTCACAAGCAATGCTTTCCAGCAAGACGATGTCTTCCTCAACCGAGTCAAATCTCAAAATAAACAAGTAAAATTCGTTTTTGCATGAACCAATAAGTTCCATGCCTACAAAACTCCTAGCCAACTCGCTCGAGGAACTTGATGCTCCTAGCAACAAATTATTAATGTGCCTTATTTATATATTATTACATAGTTTGGCTTGAGAATATCAAGACCATTGAATTTTTTTTAAAAAAAGATGCTGTTGAATCGTCCTACTCTATATTGATTAAATTAATTATATTATTAAAGTCCAGATCCGTCCACTATGATGAGGGAATTCCCACTGCTTTATAAACTTACAAATTTCACAGTTATTTTAGAAATTGGTACAATATCTGTTAACTTGAAATCCCTCATCATATTTTAGCTTGGATTTAATGGTTTTTTTTTTTTAATTAGGATAGATGATGAGATAATAAAATTCAACTGACTTGGAAGTTAATTTATAATTCAATTCACCTGATTAAATTTAGATAAAATCTAATTTGGTCAATTTTTTTTATCTAAAATAGTGTAGTTTTAATTTTTATTTTAAAAAAGATTATCTTAATTTTTTTAAAAATAAACAACACTTTGTATTAAGGTTTACTTAAGCTAATGTGGTTAGCATGTAATCCGAACTTTCAAATAAGTTAGATTCTTATTTGCAGTAAATTTTACTTTTAGATATTTTTTTGAAAGTTTGTTCACTCAAAAAAATATTAAAATTAATATTTTTAAATAATTTTAATATGTTCAAGTAAAAGAATAAAAAATATTTTAATATATATTTAATTAAAAAATAATTTACACACTAAAACCAAATAACAACTTAAGAAGCATGATAAATTTATAATCTAAGATCGAGAAGGAGAAGTAAAATGTTGATGATCAGCACTGTCGAGAACAGATGATACCGGATAAACTATGTTTGTTCTAAGAAAACCATTTTTTATTTATGGTGTCATAATTGTTCGGATGATAAGAGTTTGAAGGCTGTGGGCCGATAAGAAAGCTACTGTTATGCAATGATGGTCGCTTTTACTTGTTCTGCTGAATGCCAGAAGCCTGCTCTTCGAATTTGGAGTGATTGATAGACCATCAGCCCACTTTTCAAGGCACAGCTCTGTAATTATTCAACCATGCTATTATTTATTACGCTGATAGATTCGCCGACCTTTCCGTCAACTCTTCAAATCAACTAGCTGGCAAGATATCATATCAGGGCAGAACTGATCGCCGATTGATTGTAAAGTTCGAAACTCTTATTCACAAGAAGAAGAAGACAAGAGTTGATAGGACACATTCTTGTTTTTTAAATAATTTTTTTATTTTAAAAAACGAATTGATTTTTTATTAGATTTTATCATGGACCGGCATGAAAAATAAATATTTCAAATATAAATACTTTAAAATGATTGAACGCTAAAGCTCTATTCAAAGAATTGGTGCGATAGGAAGCCATAGAACTCAGCGGACTTCGGTTAGAAGCCTCATTGCTCCGACATAACTGATCAAAACCCATGGAGACATGAAAAGATTCACAAGAAATCGATAGCAGAACCACAAACCTGAGCTTCTAAATGGGAATATTATTAGTCTATATATATATATATGTTGTTTGACGGGCTCGAGGGTATGCCTTCACTTATTTATTTGTTCAGATGCCTTTGGGCTGCTGGCCCGTTGAATCTGTTCTTCCAGCCTAGCCTTTTGTGTCCAACTTTAAGGGATGGACATGGTAACTCAAGCTACAATATTCGTCACAGCCTCACAAGCTACTTATCTGTAAAGTTTTGCTGATCATATCTTTAAAATACATACATGTTCATCAAAGAAAAAAAAATAGCTCTCATCAAACACAAGAACATGGCTGGAAATTGCTACAGATTTTTACTATACAGTACCTGGAAATGTTTCGGCAAGCTTAGATTTACAGAGTTCATGCTCCGGTAATCTACAGAGTCAATTATTAGAGTGCACACTTCCGTACTGAAATCACTACAAACAAAAAGCAGAAGGAAATGTCTTATGTTTTGACCAAATACCTACTAAAAAACAAAATGAGTGTTCCCTTAAGATGTTTTCCATTGCAGCTCAATTTGGATTTGACCATTCCTGGAGTCAATGAGATTGTACTTCTCGTTGATTCTCCTGTTTGTCACGACATCTGCTAGGTTTATAATCACGTAACCCAGGTTTTCCTGATTGGAAATTATGAAGAATGAAGGAACATAAACGAGTTAGACAATGATCAAAATTCAACAGACTTTTTTCTCAAAATTTCCAGAGGAACCATAATGGTTTTAACTTCTTGTTTATGTTCGATTGTTGGATCAGGCATGCTAACGATGGTATCAAGGCATTTAGCTAACGCAATGAATATACCTTAGAGTGAAGTAGAGACATCTTTGAGGAACTAAGAACTTCCACATGAAGTCTTTCATTTGTTGGTGGTTCGTCCAGCGTGAATTGAAAATCCTCCCCCCATCTTGGATCTCTATTTTTCTTCACTTGCTGTATCAATATCAAAACATACATCATTAGTTGTTAAACATTAACTCTTTCACTGAACATATATACCAATTTACAAAGAGAATTGTATTAATATATCATAATTGGAGAATCAAGCAGCTTGATAACAAAAATACAGTACGTAAATAGAAATTGGGTCTTCACCTTCGAAAGGCAAAAATCAGCGTAATTATGCTCATGTAAGATGATGTTAGTTTATGGCATACCTTAGTTCTTTTGTCCTCCCCTTTGAAAAGTAATCGAACATAAGGATTTGTGTGGTGCTTCCCTTCAACATCTTGAGCTTCATGTACAATAACTACTAACAGACCACCACCAGCAGGTGTTCCTTCAGGAGCTTTTCCCACTGCATTAGGATCAACTATATCCTTTTCTGCCTCGAGGTCCTTAAAAGGTTTGTATACCACTTCAACTACAATCTGTCCACGTGATTTCTTATTTTGAACATCATTTGGATCCATATTTTTTAGCAGATCAAGAGTCATAACCTTTTGCTCATCCGGTGTCAGATCTTTCAATGGAATGACATTCATACCCATCTTGTCGTGTTTGCCAACCTAAGGAAAAGGAAACATGCAGCTCTTCAATCATTAATGCAGGGAAACCAAAGGACAGAAACGATAAGCCATGTAGCAAAAGAGAGTTTCTCATGCAAGAGACCTGTATGGTTCAGTCATCGACTATCTTAAACCACTCATCCATCGAACTTCCACTCATGGTAGGAAAAACTTCTGAAGCACACGTGGTTAATCTCAAGAAGATGCACAAAGATACACACCTGTTCCCAATCGTAGACAAGAATCTCCAAGGCTTGAGATTCTGGGTCCTTAACGGTGATATTAAACTCCTCATTCCATTCGGGGTTCAAGTTTTTGTTTTTAACAGTTGTTTTCTTTGAAGGAAGCGCATCTTCAGTAAGCTTTAATTTCACATATGGGTCTGATCCCCCTAACAGATCTTTCTTTTTAAGCTCTGTTGCCTTCAGAACCTTCACAGTGAGTATCCCAACAGGTCGCTTCATGGCTCTGACAATTTTTAGGAAAACTTAGCAGGTCTTAGCAAACAGATTGCATGATAACATGGAGAAAAGGAGTTATATGATACTTACTTTGAAGCATCCACGATTGGCACTACTAGGGTTTTTGGCCATAAATACATACTTGCAACCTGATCTTTGATAAGCTCCTGAACAGGTAAAAAAGGAAAGGAGGTGAAAAATAGATGAGGGACCGGAAAACCTTCATAAAAAAAAGTTTCCCCTAATCCCTATGGTCCACATAGATAGTTTCATGATCCTTGGAATTGCAGTCCTTGTGCTGCAATGCTTTTATAAGGCAAATATTTGTCCTCAATACATGCGCTTCAACCTCCGAACAACCATACAAATAACATTATCATGAATGGGGAACTCAACTTATAATCAACAGTTGCAGATATTGTTTGTTGGAATAGGCATCCCTAGGAATGATGATCGTGAGAATTATTTCTCGAGACTTAATAATGAGAGGAAACCACCTCACTCCAGTCCATCCAACCATCAAAAAAGAAACAAAAATAAAAAGAAGAATACCTGGACAAATTTATACAGGCCAGGAATGGACATAGCATCAGCTCCAAGCAATTTCAATCCAAAGTCAACATGTGGCTGCGAAATCAGAAAGAATGTATAATGATGCCAGATTCCTTGCTGCCAAGTAAAATATCCTTCTGCATAACAATCGATATAGTAACACCACAAACCTTCTGTAGCAGAGACACATAAATATTGGCAAAACAAGGAAATGAAGGAACCAAAGGCTTTAGGGTGATACGTGGAGTGGCAAATACTTGCAAATCAACCACCTGAGAATCGTCCAAAGAGGTCAATGATGTCACTTGTAAAGAGAGGAGGGTGTGAGCAAGTGCAAGTGTTGTCATAGCCTACTCAAGTAAAACCAATAACTTCATTTTGGCAAACAAAAATGTCTTTCTGTCTATTAGCGGTCACAAATCAAAATACCTGAACTGTGGCTTTCAGACCAAATGCTTTAACTGCAATGACAATATTTGGATTCCCAGCCCACTTCAATACCGGTTCCATGATCAGCTCTTTCTCACCAGTGACATAAACTTTCATTCCTGGAATCCAGTAAAAGCAAGACTCAGCACTGTTCAAGACTTTACTACCATGCTGTGTGTACCTCAAAGCAACCTTGTATTGTATATATGTGCCGCATTAGTGTGAGGTAGAAGAGTCCCCTCAATGCATCAGATGCTATAGTATGATAGTTTTACTGGGTGGCAAAAACATGATGTTAAACAGCAAGGGGATGATTCCATTTTGCTTGGCTTAGTGGATTGAAGGCAATGTATTTTCCATATTCAACAATAAATCATTTACAATCTGTTAAGCTTTAGAATGAAAAGTTTACGATTACTCTTGAGAGGGAAAATGGGTGCTGGGAAATGCAGAGCTCTAATCTTAAAACCTGTTGATTGAAAGACATGCAGAGAAATTTGTTGACACTTTCCACATAGTTCTTTCAACAACAAAGTTATCTTAAATCACTATGACAAAGAAGTGTGCACGCAGGAGCCTATAAAAGTGTGGAGAGAGGGAGGGCAATATAACCTGGAAAAGTTGGTGGCAGGGAGCCCAAGGTAAGTGTTTCGAATTCAACAGAGTCAATTTTGTATTTTGGAATTTGCTCAGCAATAATGGGCTTCGCTATATTCTTTGCAGTCTTGCAGATTGCCTAGAAAACTAAAAACCATCAAGAAAGTACATAAAAGCAAATGAATATGCCCACAAACAGAAATGAAGACATGCATAACCCATCCAAAAATCATCAAGGCATCCATACCGTATCTAGGTAAGGCCACATGTTCTCGATCAATTTGTTAAGCCAGTCAACCTTCACAGAAGAAAATTTATTAAAATCTATGAGAAGATTGCTTTAGAATCAGCATTTCTCTAGTGTAATTGAAAAGCAAAAGACAGCTGCAGGCAATTGCATACCCGATCATAGTCTGGATTTTTCACCCACTGGGGTATTTCTGGAAGCAGACGTTGTAAAGTTTTCGAGTCTTGTTCAATCAAAGGACGGACTACAGGATCCTGGATAAGCCAACAGCCAGAACTAATCAATCAAATAATATGATGAACATACCAACTAATCAAATTATATGATGGTTGGAGTACTTGTTAATCCGTGACTTTAATGATAAGAAACTAGAAAAAACACAAGTTAAGGTGCGTTTATTTCCTGTCTTGAATATAAAAAAAAATTGTCAGGATAGAAAGATACATCCTCATATTATATCTGTTTTGCAAAAACAAAAATTCAATACAAAACTGTTATAAATATTTATTTTTATATCTTTATCATTATCTTCTAACCAAACATATTTTTATCCCTTATGTATATGTTTTTTATAACCAAAAGCAGCCTAAGATTCCAATTCTATGATTTTAGTAGCAATTATGCAGAAATGCGAATCTTTGAATGTCTAAAATAGAGTGACATTTGCATTAACTGCTCCATCTGTCTATCTGAATTCAGATTAAGTGATGAAACTCTCACTCATATTCTATTTACAATCACTATGAAAACATATAGGCATGTGCAAATTCATGAATTGCCATGCCCCGTAACAGCCCAACACCTCATACATTCTGCATACAAAAAAGCAGTACTAAGATCCAAAAGGTACAAAAAACTGCTGCAATTGTTTCTATGCGGAGCCCCATACATGCAAAACTCCTACTCTAAAAAAAAAATCGAACCCCTCAACAGTCAATCCAAGTAGACAAACAATCCTGTAAAAGACCACCTTGTAATGGACTTGCCACTAGTCGTCTTTAATGAAAATGTTGGCAAAATAAACCATGAAGATACTAAAAAACCCAGTAAAGCAGGGTAAATTCCAAACTGGTTCCATAAAACTGCAGAGTAATTAAGCACACATGGCCTTATCCATATTTTCATCCCTGCTAGAGCTTAAAATAGCCCTAGCAGTTTTCTTTCCTATAGTTTACATGTCTCCACAACTAGCACATAGCGAACAGACATTGTTGTCCAAAATGGAATCTTAAAAGGCAAGATTCAGACCAAACAAAACCAAGAAAATGCAACACAACTGAAAAAACATGAGAGAAAACAAAAAAAGAAAGAAGAAAAACACTGACCTTGACATCAGTTGGCTCAAAATAGATAAACATGTAGTAACCAATTACAATCCCAATTGACGTTCCTACTCCAAAACCACAAAATCCCAATATACTACTCAATATTCCCATCTCTTAGCAGATCAAACCCAGTGTGGTAAAAAGGGAAGAAGAGAAATGTAGTTGAAGTATAAGTAAATCTTTCTAAGTGGGGAAAAACAAATCAGTGATCATAGAGTGCAGCTTGGTCTTATCAGGTAAGTGCAATAAAGTTTGCATTAATTGATTCTTGTGGCCAATCTTTTAACGTTTAATGTTTTTAATGACTTAATGTATTTTGACAACGGCTTGAAAATGAAAGTTTCAGCCACTTGTTATTCAGGCACTGTCGGTAACGTCTGTTTGGACATAAAAATATGAGGTGTGAGCTGTTGATTGGTTAATTTTTAGAGAAAGTAGGGCCAGGTTTTGTTGCCTTGCTGACTATTTTAGTCCATTAGTGTGGTGTTGTGCCTGAAAAATATCTTGATTATCCAAAATTGGGAGACAACAGATAGATAGACCGGTGTTAACTCGGGGGCTGAATCAATATTTTTTTAATATAAAAAAATGAGAGGATAATAGTGTTTTTTTTTAAATAAGAAAGATCTAAAATTTATTATTGATTTAAATAAGTTAAATAAGTTTGATAAATTTAATAGTTTAATTATAAAAAAAAAGTCAATTACAAAAAAACAATAATGACTTCAAAAAAAAATTGCTAATATTATAAAAAAAATACTATTTAAATATTTTTAAAAGTCTTAGTGATTTTATTTGATAACAAAAAAAATTAAATAAGGACAAGATAATCTCATAAAGCAAAAAATCTAAGTTTAATTACCAGTAAATTAAATGTTGTAAAATAAATTAAAAAAATATTTTAAAAAAAAACCCTGATTTGAGTCATCATGTTAAATTTGTGGCCTGGTTATGAGGTCAGGATAATCTCGTGCAAAAAAAATAAATAAAATAATGGGTGTTAACTCTCATGTAAACTAAAAGTGTGTTTAGGAGTGCGGTCAAACAGTGTTTCTAAAAAATTTTGAATTTTTTTCTATTAATTGATTTTTTGTATTTTTAGATCATTTTAATATGTCAATGTCAAAAATAAATTTAAAAAAAAACATTATTGTAATGCATTTGTAATCAAAAAACTATTTGAAATACAACATTTATCATACTTTCAAACATGTCCTAAATAATGAAAGGCGAAATTAAAAAAAATAGAAAAAAAAACTCGAGTCAACCTGAGTTAACTCAACTAACCTGCAATCCAAGATATGGGATCGAAATAACTCTAGAAATAGAAAATAGGCAAAAGTTACAATGTTGAAAGCCCAATACCTAATGGTGAAGGATGATATTTTTAAAAAATTATTTAAAAAAAAATAAAATCAAATTAGGCTAATCTTCAAAACTCATGATCTAAATCATGAGACCATGTTATCCCATAGAAGACAAGCCTGAAAAAATCATGAAGTAAAATTTTTAATCATCCAAAATTAAAAACAAAACAAATAGCAATTAAAAGAATGAAGATCAAATTTGATATAAAAATTAAATAAAATAAAATAATGAGAGACCAAATTGGAAAAAAATATAATAAAATATTGAAGAATTAAATTAAAAAAAAACAATCAAAAGAATGCTGACCAAATATTATAGACAAAAAAAATAAAAAGAGAGTTATATTGAAAAAAATATATAAATTATTTCAAATAAAATAAATAATAATAAAAAAAACACGAACCAAATCTTAAGAAAAAATAAATTGACGGGTTGCTTAGAAAAAATAGAAGGTGAGGTATGAAAACCAAAGAGGAGATAGAAAATAAAAAAGGTTGTTGATACCAAACCGGAGCTCATTAGCCACATAACGTTTGAATGATGTGAGCACCTCCTACATGGTCACCGAGATTATTCAAACGTGATCCTAAAAGTCATCATTCAGCTGTCGTATGACACTTCACATAATGTTTGAATGATGTAAGCGCCTCCTACGTGCTGGCATGTGATTCATATACTCTAACTATTTTTTAAAATAATATTTTATATTAAGTAAAATAACTAATTGCTTCTTTATCAACTTAACTATAATAATAAAAAAAAATACATGGAAAATACAAAAAAAACTCATGAACACTAGATCAATAGTTTTTATTTTAAAAGTAATTAAGCTATTTTATTGTGCTTAAAAAATAAAAAGACTAAGAAGCTCTTAAATGCTATTTTTTAATTTTTAAGAACAATTAAGTAATTCGATGATGCTAAAAAATATAAAAAGATCAATTTACCTTAATCAATTTAATAATATTCAATGAATCACATGGAAAAAAAAACTGTATTACCCCGATAATAAGGCCATTGAGTTTACTGAGGAGGGAAAAAACATCTTTATATTATTTTTTATCTTGGTGCACAGTATTGCACCAATCTCTTTTAAGTTTTTGTTAATGATTCGGTATTGCCCCGTTTTTCTTTAATATTGGGATTAATGGTTGTTAATTTTCTTTTTAAATATATATTAAGTTTTTAATCTATCATTATGATAAGATTTTCAAGTTAAACCACTGAAATTGATCACGTATTTGCACATAAAGTTTTTGCATTTATCTGGTTTATAAGGTTTAGGGTTGATTATTTGTGAAAATATTTGAATATCAATATATAAATTAATCCAGTGTCAAGCAACTAACAATCATAGTTTAAAAAACGTAGCAATATTTCTTGGTGTTTATTTTTAAAATTTTAAATTCCTCGAAGAACGACTTGGCAATTAAACTTAATTATAATATTAATGTTAATTACATGAATAAAGTAAATAAATAAATCATACAAACTTTTTTATGCAAAGTGTTGTGGCAATTGATTTTTTATGCTTAGTCTATTAATTATTATTTTTTGAATTCATTATTTATCATATTTTATCACTTGACTCGTGGATTGTATGAAGTTTTAATGTTATTTTTTTTGTTTGTAAATTATTTTCTAGCGCCAAATGATAACCCTTTTTATAACCCATACATCAATTTTTATTTTATTTTATTTATTTTTCATTTCCCTAGAGAATAGATTGTCTCAAAACTTATAATTATTTCATAAATAATCAAATAATCCGTTATTTCTTCTTCAACAAATCAAAACAACCCATCTCATCCCAAGTCACAGCCAAATTACATATATATATATATATATATATATATATATATATATATATATATATATATATATATATATATAAACTCTTAACTACAGTTTTGCCTCTTTACCCCACTACGTGAAGCAATATAAGTTGTCAGTGAAACATAGAAGCGGCTCAACGCTCTGCTGCTCTTCGACTCAGCTCCGCACTCACGGGACAGGCCAACTTTTTACTCGCTTTCTGTCCCGAGTAAAAAGAAAAGTTTTTTTTTGGAAGATAGTTGGAAAAGCGACTCAAAATATTACTCTTATATATCGATCTCGCCTAGAAAAAAGCTTGCATGTTGGCAGTTTTGCATTCAATGTTGACATCTGCCTTTTCTTTAGAGAGAGCCTTGGGAAGTAGAGTTGGGAGTTGAGGCGGCATGGGGTGCTGGATGCTGGATGGAGGGACCTAATACATGAATCGGTTGAGTGGCTTTGGGCCGGTACACGAAGTTGAAAATGTGATAATAATTTTTTTTTAAATGATTTTTATTTGAAAATATATTAAAAATAAAGTTTTTTTATTTTTAAAAATTATTTTTTATATTGATATAATAAAAAAATCTGAAAAAATAAAATATTAATTTGAAGCAAAATAAAATAAAAACATTAAAATCTTTTTAAAAAACATTTTTAAAATGTAAAAATAAAAATGATAGAAGAAGATTGTTGGAGATATTGGTAATGATGCTCCATGTAATATGTAATTTGTCGAATTTCTGGAGAAAATTATGTCCATTTTCCAACAATAAAGGACCATTATTGGTTGATTCATGACATAACCAGAGACATTTCACATCATGTCTTTTATTGAACATAATGGAGGGCGATAATGTTATAAAAACTAACGTCATAAATCATGTCAAGATGTTCAACACACCGAGTACACACCGAGTACATCACTTAAGCTGTGATTGTTTTTTAAGTAATTTTTATAATTATAATTTTTTAAAAAATAAATTTTAAAAAAATATAGTTAGGTATTATTAGTTAGATTTAGATATATGTTTAGTAAAATTATAATTGAGATTTATATGCAGTAAAATTGTAATTGAGATTTATATACAGTAAAATATATGTATAAAATATTTGGTTGTAATTGCTTTTTAAAAGTATTTTTTACTTAGAAATACATCAAAATATTTTTTTATTTTTAAAAAATATTTTTGATATCAGTACATCAAAACGATCTGAAAATATAAAAAAATTAATTTGAAGTAAAGAAAAAAAAATTATAAATATCTTTGAAACGCAAAAACAAACAAAGTTTTACTAAGCACTTTTTTTGCATTTCAAGATAATTTTTTGATGAACTTCACAGTATAAAACATAATTTGATATATTATTAAATACCTAACTATAATTTTTACACTGCGATCGTAAAAATTAAAACTAAACAAACGGACTAGATAATTAGAGTTCGAAGTACAATAAGAGGTCGCAAGACTTCTGCCTACCATTCCGAGTACTCATAATCAATGAATTAAGATTAGATTTTCTCCCCCATGACATGTCTTTTAAGTGCTTGTGAGGCCAAATTTATCGAAGACTTCGTTTACATAAGTTAGAAATAGTATTTCCCTCTTTCTTGTCTTTCGTTAACCCAAACCCACATGATCATGTAGCTAACATAGACCTCTCTTGAAATCCTTGTAGAAGACGTATAGACTGAATCCCAGAATAGAAAGAAAAAAAATATAGTCGAGCAAGTTCAAAATGTTTATAGAGCACAGATTCTCTCCCGTCTATAACATGACTCACATTGAATGTTTTAATGAAAAAAAAGAAGAAATAATGATCAAGAGAACAAAATTAAAAGAAAAATGGAGACTGCCAAACAAAATACGTGAAGATTAGATGAGATTGGTAGTAATAAGAGCTCAATTCTCTTGTTTTGTTATGAAAAACCTACAACCAAAGCTCCTACCCAAATGAATTCATATTCAGTAAGCTAGCTCTATCAATAAGTTAAATCATGTACGAAAGAAATGTTCCATCTTCGAGCAACGAATACACAAAATAATATAAAATCCACGCTAAAAAAAAATAGTTAACGAAAATACATGAACACCTAACTTTTTCTTTAATAGTTTATAGAGTGTTTGCTAGGCTAAATAATTTGTATTTTAATTGGTGTTGAGATATAATTTATATTATTTTTTTATTATATTCCTCACATGAAAGCTTATCTTTATCTAATTTTATCAAATTTAAATAAAATGATAATGGTGTAACTCAAACTTATAATTATCTAGTTAATAAAATTATGATACTATACTAAAAAAATTTTCAATAAAAAAATTTAAATTTAAATTATTAGATGATATACTTTATATTAATCTCGAACTGTTAGTGTAATAATCACAAAATTTCTATTGAAAGAGGTAAACACAATGAATAAATTATTCATTCATTCAATAATATCTTGTGATAAAAGAATTATTTCATAGTGATACACTATACCTGGTGTCAAATTAATTTCAAGGTTCTCTATGATCATCTTCTTCGCTAGATTTGGTCCTAAGTTAGAGTATTCAACTTTCTGAGGCTAATGACAATGAAACTCACATAGCATGAAGAATTCAACTCGAAACCAAGAGCACCTATAATAAATCGCAAAATCTTGGAACAAAAAATTAAGAAAATTAAGAACCCAGAAATACTTTTAAACCGATGATGTTCTGTCTTTGTGTTATAAAAACAAAAAAAAAAAATACCACACAAAGCGAAGCAATACTAGTTGCTGGATGGGACATTGAAGCGACTCAGGTTCAAGCTAACCATTTACTAGCTTCATGTCGTCGAGTAGAAAAGAAAGTCCCTTTATAAAATAGGTGGACAAGAGACTCGAATAGTATTCTCTTTGTCCATCTCAATGTATGTTTCTATAATTATTGAGATTGTTTGCTCTGGTTTGTTCTCGTGTTGTTTGTTTGTTTTTGATAATGACTCAGATTACTTTAGATCGAGGGCTCAATTGCTTCCTTGAAGGTCTTTGAAAGCAACATCGGTCGATTAATTGTGAAAACTTTGTGCATGGACTAACTAGAAAACGTATATGACCAATTTTTGCATGACCTTAAATGGAGGAGGCTGGGTGGGTACTTTGGACTGATCTGGCTAGGCCCAACGTTAAAGGGGAAATGCTTTGGTTACTACTGTAGCAATTCACCATCGCCCTTGCCCTACTGAAGGCAACAGCAACATGGTTACCTGCCACTTTCTATGTCAAGCATGTGCTTGCTGTGACCACCCTCGAGTGTGTTCAGGCAAGACAAGTTTGGTGGCCATTGAAATGAAAATATTTTTGGTCTTGTAGTGGTGTGATTGGAGACAAGAGAGGACCCTTAGTGTATATTGATCGAGAAAGTCACGGAGAACTTCGTTCAGTTTGAAAGCAACCACATGTGCAGCGATAAAAGAGAGATGACAGGGGGAATTGAGGGAGGGCGCATATATGTCATCATGTGTCATCTACAGCTACTTTTCCTGTAAAATGTCTACCTGTGCATGATAGGGTTGCGGAATTGGCAATAAGAGACGAAGCAGACACAGTGGGTGAAGGAAAGCCTTTCTGGAGTCTGAAGACTAAACCCAATTGGACTAAGTACATGAGGCGCTAGATAAGCTCGACATCACATGGATTCTTACAGGAGCTTGATAAACATGCCAAGGTACCGAAGTTGCCAGAAAGAAATTGAATCCAGCTTATAAAATGATAACTTGACGACATTATCAAGAAAGGTAAACTTGGTATCGGTGTTTCTAAGACAGAAATCTAACCGAGAATACCACCTAGTCAGGAAGCCGGTGGATCCCTGATTTCTCTTTGTTGACTCACACTCTCCTGTTGAGTAGCTTGGAATGTAACTGGGTTAGTATCTGAGGCCCAGTAATCAACTTTGAGGCAAATAGTAAGATAGGAAGCATAACTGAACAAGCACAGGAAAAAACGACGGCCCAGTTAAGGACTAGGCAAGGCAATGTGGCCCAGTTAGCTGAAACTGATATTTCGTTCCTATGAGACAACCCAATAATCCATTGGCACAGGTCTGACAATAACCTGGTCAGTAAAAAACACAATTATTTTATTAAAATAATTTTATTTTTAAGTTTTATTTAAAAAATATAAATTGAAACAAGTTAATTCACCTAGTAGATCTACTACACCTAACCAGTCATTTTCTTCTTTGCTATTGATATACTCAATGGTTTTTTTTGTACGTGGGAGTTCAAAAAAATCAGTTCCAATGTAATATTTGTATCATTTAATTTAATTCAACCCATTAAAATTGAATAACATATAAATATTACTGATAATAATGAATAAAAAAACTAATTAGTAGATATCATGAGTTGGGATTTTAAAATGCGCTCAACTTAAACCAACTGTATAACACAATATAAGTAACATGGGTTTTTTTGTATAAATAATATTCTTTTTTTTCTCGCCTCCACACTCATAATCGTGGTTGTTACTTTTTAAGTTTGATATGATTAAATGATAATATATTTTACAATTTTAATCTTTTTTTATTTGATAGTCAAAAGATAATAGAAAAACAGATAAAAATTTCAAGAATACATATTGAATTTTTATTTCTTAGTCCGATCACAAATTCAAAAGCATTTTATAGCCTTTTCTTGTTAGTTTGTTTCTTGTGCAAGGCTACATTGTTTTTTTTATATATACATATTATTATAGGTGGGTTGTGCAAAATTTTATATTTTTTAATTTAATCCTCTAACTTTTTTCCCAGCGATTTAGTCCTAATTAAAGACTAATTGATTTTGATTTATCATAAAAGGTTGAAATTGAAAGAAGAGGGACCAAAATAAAAAATATGTCAAGTATGGATGACAGTTATAAATCTTACAAAAGATGCACTTTGATTCTTAAACTTTAAAAATTACGCAACTTATACAATTTTAGTACCTCAATATTTTTCCAATTTAATTTTGGTACAAAAATTTATTTTTGTTATTTTTAGTCTCTGGTTGAGAGAGAAGAGAGAGAGGTCGTTAAATTTTAGTGGTAGAGAGAAAAGTGTTCTTAATATCGATTTAGACCACCAAAACGGATAATATTTGTGTCAAGTGGTTTCATCTGACAAGAAGAGTTCATGTTAAGTGTTTTTTATCTTTAAAGTTCGTGAAAAAAAAACATATTTGAGATTGATTTGGTTTTTGGATTTGTGTTGATTTTGTTTTATTGAGGTGGTCTTTTGAGTTTTTTGAGGTCTTATATAAGTTTATCATGATTTTTATGGTGTTTTATAATTGTTTTGGGTCAAAATATAGGTTGAAAAACAGTTTTTTGAGTAAAGAAAAACTTAATCCCTTGTTTTACAGTCACCACAATAGCCGGAATATGGAAAAATCAAACGACACGTTGCTGATTTTTTTAAAAAAAAAATTAGGGGGAATAACATGTTTTTCACCCAAATTACAAAAAAAAAAAATAAAAATTAAGGCCCCAATCACCCTAGCTATATAAAAAAAATCCTTTTTGTCTCTAAATGTTTTTAATTTATATTTAAATTAGTAGTCATTATTTCTTTCCTTTTGTTTGTTGAACCTCTTTTAAATAAAGATTATTTTGGTAGTTATGCATTTAAATTTGAAGAGTTTCTCTTATTCATCTATATATATATATTTTTATTTTTTATATGAATAAACTTTATTTTTAAAAATAAAAAAATATTTTCAGATAATATTTATAATATGTGCAGTCTTGCATAATGTTTCTTCTCCTTTTATTTTACTTGATTAGTTTAATTTGTGTGTTTATTTCTATTATCGTTTGCTCAAATAGAAAAAATATTTTAATAAATAAATTTAGCAAACACAAATAGATGAATGTCCTTTTTTTTAATATTAAATTATCTTGATTTATATCTGTTTCTTGATTTTTCAAGTTTTATTTTTAGATATCGTTAATAATTTTTTATTTATTTATTCTCACACATTGTTCTTATGATTACATATATGTATATATAAAAAATTTCAACTTAAATATCTTAAAATTATAGAAATATATATAAAAAAACTTGTATATATAATTTGTTTTTTTAAAAACAAAAATTCTAACCGTAACAGATTACAGATAACATTAGTGGTATTATACAAAAAGACTTGGGATTTTCTGAAATGGACGGGCCACAGGCTGTAACTAGAACGTCACTCCATGTGATCTTAAACTCGTAATGTCAAACATGCTATAAAGGCTGTGATAAGGCTGTGATAAGAGAAAACAGGAGCCATAAAGTCAACAAAATCTTCTTATTTTTCCTTGTTATTTTGAGAAAACAGGGCAATTAGTTTTAGAAGGAGAAAAAGAAGTATGAAAGAGAGGATAGATTCATGGGGCTGCGACCATTCTTCTCCATTTAGCTTTGTATATAAGAAATAGGCTTGATTTAGGAAGTTGGGACTTTTAATTTAGATCTTTAATTGAATAATTGAATTAGTTGAAAAACTAATCCCGGATATTAAAACAAAAAAAAAGTTATTAGAAAATTTTTAAAAAATAAATTTAATTTGGTTTTATTTATAAATGTTAAAGATAGATAAAACTGAAAAAAATAGATAATAAAAAACCAAAAACTCGTAAACATGTTATATTAAAATCAGTTAAAAACAAGCTCAACTAAAAATTTTATCAACTAATTTGATTTTTTAAATAGAAAATCAAAGCGAATCAAGTTATTTAATTTTGATTTGATTTTTTTCAAAATAATTTCAATGATTTTTTTTGGTTTAAAGTTAACCAACTACTATCAATCCTTTTTATTCTTGCTCGGGGCAATTCACCGGGTCAAAATACCTGCAATATCATGCCAATTACACTACAGCTTATCAATTGCGATTTATATTCCGATACCTCCCTTGCCAAAAGATTTGAAGCAGTACTAGCCTTCTTCTGGAAGGAAAAAAAATTCTGCTGGAACATCACGTGTAAGAAACTTCGGGCTTTGGACACCCTTACCTTGTCTTGTGATCACTCGTGTCTTGTGTGGTTCTCGAGAAAGAAAATGTCGAGCAAGAGAAAGGAAGATTTGTTCTCTTTATCAAGGAAAGAACAACCATGCGTAAATTTGAAAGGTTACCACTGGCAAGTTAAGAACAAAAGAAACTTAAAGTGAAAGTATTTTTGTTTGCATCTGTGATTGTCGAAAGCCTAAAGTTATATATATATAAAATGTGTTTGGTGGCATGCTTTTCAAGATAGTTTTTTAATTTAAAATATATTAAAATTATTATTTTTTATTTTTTTAATTCTTCCTATCAGCATGTGAAATTCATCAAAAACATATAAAAAAACATAAATTTAATGTTTATTAAAATAACAAATAAAAATTTAAAAATAAAAATTATTACGGTGTCAAACATGCACTAAATCATTAACAGATTAAATCATTACTATATTCAATTTCTCATGACCAAATGTTAGGAAAAAAATATTAATTAAATCCTCATCCCAAGTTAACTCCATTGTAAGCAATTGATTGAGAGATCCATTCCTTAACCAGGTATTTTGTTCTGCATTGCTGAGCCCTCTACCAAAATAGCCCTCTACCAAAATAGCTATTACTTGTTTGGTATCCGAATGTTTTTAAAACACAGTTGTTTTTAATTATTTTTTTGTTTAAAAGTAATATTTAGTTAATATCTGCTTTGTTTTGAAATTAAAGCGTGTGTGTCAGTTTATAAAAAAAAAAGTTTTGCTTTTAATCATTCTATTTAACTTTGTTTTTTAATAAAATTTTTTTTTACTTTTATAAAAAATATGAACTTGCATCACATGAGTTTAGTTCTGAAAATCGAGGAGTCAAAATCAATTTCTCAACAATTAATTCAGACCAACCAGTTGGAAGCATTTAGATTCTGAAAATGTAAATATAATTGAGAAGTGTAAATATAATTGAGATATCAAAGATAATGATATTAGTCGTATATTCATTTTCACAACTAAGCCAATCTAGTTTTTCGATTGAATTGTTCAACAATTGATTTGATCAAATGTCATC
>Ga0325411_1003201_pt1 | contig 18427 bp, 8 predicted proteins | sample PopdelMetagenome_13_FD_206181 | JGI IMG/M metagenome (GOLD analysis project Ga0325411, IMG submission 206181) | Populus deltoides microbial communities from Bellville, Georgia, United States - Xylem-PdIQD-R4 | ecosystem: Host-associated > Plants > Phyllosphere > Stem > Wood/Secondary xylem...
TAGTAACAACATATATCATATCAAATGAGAGCAACGTGTGTGTTTTGCCAAGCAGTAATTGAAATGAGTAGCCAAACTTGTTAAAATTATTTTGGGTGGGGAATTTTAAGTTATCAACCACTATAAGAATATACTGAAGGGGTTAAACGTATTAGAGAATTATATAAATCATATTGTGTGATCTTATCTAACAGTTTAAACTATTAGATTAAGATGATTTTTTAATATGGTATCAGAGTTTTAATGACCAAGTGGTTACGAGCTCGAATCTCACCATCTTTTTATTTGATAAAAATTAAGCACGAGGTAGTGTGGGTCTGTGTAAGTTTCTTGAGGGGGGTGTTAGAGAATTGTATAAAACATATTTTGAGACCTCACCTTAAGCTATTGAATCAAGATGGTTCTTTAATAAAATTATGTTAAACTCACACTAGGCACTTGGATTTGGAGGGTGAGGGGATATGAAGAAAGAAAAATGAAAAGTTATATAATTAAAAAGAAAAAAAGGGTTTATATATCATTTTTCTTTGTTTTCGCAATCCTGAAGAAAACTTAAGGATAACATATATAGAAAAATTTTATTGAAGCTATCCCAAATCAATCACGGCTAGAAGATTTGTTTTAAAACTATAGTTAATTAATATATTTGAGCTCAAATTAAAAATAGATCTACTCATTATTAAAGTTAAAGTTTTATTGAAAAAAATTTTTTTCAACAAAAATTCTTTATCATAGAATATTAATATGATTAAAATAAATTGTAGGTAAATAACAAATTAATCTCAAACAATCTTTGATAAATATGTTTTTGTGAAACTCAAAATTTTTTATTCCACGTTAGATAAATACAAGATTTTCTTATAGTTTATATAGTGAAAAGTTGAAGAATCATAAATAAACCTAAAAAAGTTGGATTTGGGTTTAAGCCACATACGCGTGCTTGTTTGGCTCAGGCTCGAACCTGGACATGAACTTTGGGTCTCAGAGACTGGGTTTGGGTTTGTTTTTTTATCAAACTATTTTGGACTTGAATTCAAGTTTGTTATAAAATAATTATTTGGCTTATGAATAATTTTTTTCTTGTCATCCCTTTTATTTATTTAGCCCTTTTATTTATTTAGCCCATAGATAACGAGTCTAAACAGTTATCTTCTTTAACCTAAACAATTTTATTTATACACAAAACATTGAATTTTAAAGCCAAAAATATATTAGGTTAATTTCATTTTTATGACAAATAATTACAGTAAAATGGCAGAAATTAATTATAATAATTACCCGAATTAGTTCTATACTAGTTTTGGTTTCAAAATGTACTATAAATGAGGCTAGAGGAAGAGTGTTTTACATAGTTTTTCAAGCTCTTCTTTACCTTAGTTTTCAATGTTTCTTTCCTAAGATTTAAGCTTTGTTTTTCCATTTTATTTTCCTTTTGCTCTAGAGCTTAGTTTTGTTATTGTGGAGAGATTTTGAGTTATATTTTCTAGAGTTCTTGAACCTTATTTAGTAGTACAATTAAATAAGGTGGTGATATTGAAATTCTGGTAGGTTGATAACAATCATTCTATTTGTATTAAAAGATGAGTAATAAATAAAGTACTGAAATATTTAAGGTACAACTTGGATTATGAGTTGTACTATATTGGTTACCTGGCATACCAAAAAAATATAGTGATGCCAATTGAATATCTAATACTAGGAATTAGAAAACCCACTAATGGATGTCTTTACACTCAGTAGAGTAGCTATTTATGGAAATCCTCTAAAAAAACATATATTGCAAGATTCATGATGAAATCAAAGTTTATTGCTCTTAATAAAGATGGATAAAGAGCCAAGTGGCTTCAGAACTTCTTGGAGTATATTCCATGTTGTTCAAAATTAGTGCTTGTGATTTGTGTACATTACGACAGTAAATCAAAAATTGAGAGGGAACAGGGTAACAGGTATAATGATAAGTCAAGAAATATGCATAATGAACATAATATCATTGGATACTTGCTCTTTAATATGATTATTTACATTAACCATGTAAAGTCGGCAAAATAATGTGGATTTGGTAACTAAAGATATGACGAGAGAGCTTGTGTATACTTCATCAAGAGGAATGTACTTAAAGCCTTTAAGTATGAAAGAATATAATGATGGTAAATCTACCTAGATGACTAGATATCCCAAGATATAGGTTCAAAATATTGGATAAAAACAAGATTTTCTTGTAATTTATACAATGCAAAGTTGAAAAGTCATAATAAGCTTAAGAAAAGCGGTTTAAGGCTTAAGCCACAAACACGTCCACTTGTTCAGCTCAACTCAGGTTCAAGTATGGGTTTAGGCATAGACATGAAGTCGAGCTTTATGCCTTGGGTTTCAGGTCCTAGAGATTGAGAATTGGGTTTGGGCCAAGATTTGAGTTTGAGTATTTTTCCAACTTAATTTAGACTTGGATTTGGGTTTATTATAAAATAATTTTGTGACCTATAAAAAAATATATTTGTCAGCTTATTTATTTATTCGACTCATGAATAAGGATTATGAACAATTATCTTTTTTAACTTGAATAATTTTATCTAAAAATTTAAAAAAATGAATTGTAAAGCCCAAAAAAAAACTATTAGGTTGATTTTTTTATGACAGATAATTAAAACAAAATGATAAGAATTAATTCTGGTGATTCTACATCATCTTTTGTTCCAAAGTTCACTATAAAAAGAGGTTAAAGGAAGAGTGTTTTATATAATTTTTCAAACTCTTCTTCACCTTAAGGTTCCAAATTTCTTTACTAGGATTTAAGCTATGTTTTTTTATTTGTTTTTCTTCGGCTTTATAGCTCAGTTGTGTTATTCTAGAAAAACATTGAGTTATAATTCCAAGAGTTCATGAACCTTATTTAGTAATGCACTTAAAAAGAATGTGTTGAAATATTGAGAGGTTGACTATTATACACGAAGAGATGAGCAACAAAGTTTCAAAAATAAATGATTAATCATTAACAACAACATATTTTCATCTAAATTTTATTCTAAGTTTTTCAACAAGTAAAAACATTTACATTGTTTTTGAGTTTAATTATAATAATTATCTTTATATATTACAATATACATTGTATTATCTTTGATATTTCATCAGTAATTCTACATATTCAATTAAATGCTCAGAATGCATATTAGGTTTTAGTTTTAATCACTCTTGCATGTTTATGTTCTTTACCTTATTTTTGCATGCAATATAAATTAAACATTTATATCCTATAATAAGTTTTGATAGCAATGACAAAAATACAATGTGTGTAAAAAATATTATATTTCTGTAGATTGAAAAATAAAAACTACATAAACAGGTGGGTGCTAGTTCGAGGTGTCATGGTCTAACTGAGTTCTTATCAAAAATATAATTTCAGTAAATCTTAACAATAATTATTTTATATCATGGTCTTAAGATATTTGTTTTTTGAAAATTGTATATCAAACATTATTTATATACATTAGCCAGTCATATACATTAGACATAACTTGTGACTAAACTTGTAAATTAATCCATTTGTCTTGATATATTAGAACTATTTTCTAATATGTCTCGGAACCTCAATCTATCAACTCTTAAATATTTACATATTTTCTAATGGGTCTTTTTATTAAAATTTATAGTATGAATAACTTCAAAATACAAAGAGAAAACTTAATTCAAACAAACCAAAAAAAAAAGAATTGCTATTGAAAAAACTAGAAAAAATTGAAAGTATATATTGAGAAAAAAGAAATAAAATCCTGAAACTATTTTACTTTTTTTTGTTATTTTTTCAGATAATTTTTTTTTTTGTATGTGTGTATGTGTTTTGAGAGCTATTAATTTATTCAAGAAAGATGAAACAATAATTTAAAACGTAGTAAATAACTAACTTTAAAATTCAAGTACACCACGGGTAGGATTCCAAATTAATTTTTAACACAGTACAAAAAGTACCAATGTTATAAAAGCATTTTATTGTATCATAGTTTTTTAATTGAGAAATGTGAAGATGTTATTTGTGTTTAATAAAATAAATTTAAAAAAATAGATGAATCAATCAGCTATGAAAGAATTGTTAATATGAATTAAATACTAAATTGTTAGGCCAATATTTTTTCTAAGAGCAAAAGATAGATGAATATTCAAATATTTAACATCCACTTTTATTTTAAATGTATGCCTTTTATATTTTTTATATTAGATGATTTTTTTCTCACCAAGAACAAATATTTTAAAAAAAATACATCATATAGTGACATGCATGACGTCGAATGACGGATCTGCTTCCTAAAATTAAAGGGGTTTTTGATTTAATCATAAAGTTATGATTTGAGAGAGTTGTCACCTAGTATCATGGTTATTAGAAAACCTATGGTCTACAAGAGTTTGAGTAAGGAGACTAGTTTTGTAAGGAGAAGACGCATCATCCCCAGTACACCATACCTAAAGTAAGTTGCATTGTTGTTTGATTGTGAATTTAAGTCATATTTCTATCTGTTGATTTCATCTAAGGTTAAAGGAATATCACTTTTTGTGAGGAAGTCTCTATCTCATCAGGTTAAATCATAACCGTTCTAAGCCCTCTAATTTTATCATCGCATGTATTTTCTATTTTGTATCTTTAATACCTGAGGGTATACTTTATATTGTAATTTTATACCCTTAAATCCTAAAGTTTACAACTAAATCCTACACTTAGAATATTAATTAAACAAAATAATTGATGTGGGAGTTTTGGTATTTTGTTCAAATCTTAAGGGATAATTATAAACCAGTTATGATACCCATTTTATATTAAAACAAAAACATGATAAAAATGCGATTTGTTTTAGAAAATATGCATGAAAGACTTTTAGGATTTGATCATATGCACTGAGGATTTGTTTTGGATTTCTTTTGAAATTTTAGAGAAAAATCAAGTATTTTTAATACCGGATCCGTATCTTATCGTGTAAGTCTACAATCCAATATTAAATAAAATTCTTGAAGAATAAAAAATATTTTTTTATTTTCTGAAATAATAGAATTTTTTTTAATTGTTGAAATTTTTTTAAAAGAAAAATCATGTATTTTTAATACCAGGTTCATAGTTTACAGTATATGTCTACAACCCGATATTATGCAAAATTATTGGAAAAATACGCTAGAGACCCACAAATAATTCCAAAATGGTCCCTGAATTTTCTCATAATGTTTGAGGTTTTCTAAGTGTATGTTTGGTTATACACACAAATTAAAACTAAAGAGAAATTTCTTAAGGCCCTTAGCCTAAAGCCAAAGGCATTAAAAATTCCTTAAAAGTATGTTTAGCAAATGTGATCTAAGAACCCAAACAAGACCTTATTTCTTAAGGAAAAAAGAGGTGTGCCAAACACAATCTTAGGTCTGAATTAGGCTTGGCCTAACCACATAAGTTGGGCCTATTGAGCCCCTAGTCTAAAGTCCACATGTACAGGCTGAGCTTAAGCCTAACCCAACAAACTTCTTTCTTTTTCTTTTTTTTATAAGTGTTTTGGCTTGAATTTAAAATTAAAAAATATATCATAGAATATATATATATATATATAAATGAATGTACATGTACATGTACATATATATGATCATAAAAGGAGGTTCATTCCAAATGGAAAACTAAGCATGTATGAACATATGTAAATATGTAGATTGAAATTTTGATGAGTAAATTATTATCATAGTAACAATTAAGCTATAGTTACAACTATAAGTTGGGTTTGGGTTTTAGTTATGATTGTATCTGTGAAAACCTGCTAAATTATAATCTGAGTAAAATAAATAAAGTACCGAATAAATTAAATAAAAGGATTTCAAGTATTGTAATTGGATACAATAAAATAAAATATAAGATGTTAAAGTGAGAATTAAGTCAAAAGAAGAGTTGAGTGATAAAAATAGAAATGAGAAGAAATGAGGGTCAATGTGTAAATAAGTAAACGTTAGACTATAAATGCTCTCTTTTTTCTCTTTTAGCCGTGAGCTTTAAACAAAGAGAGGGGGAAGAATTGTGTGATCTTTGTACTTCAATTCTCATTAATTTCACTAATTAAAGTGAGTAATTAGAGTGGTTAACTTAATTAAACATCAAGAGGGGGTTAATTTTAAGGTGGTGAGTGCATTGAAGGAAGGATTTCAAGCTAGGGTTTAAAGAGGGAGAAGAAAAAAACTTGATTTTTCTTGCATTCTTTCCTTAAATCCTTATCAAAGTGAGGTAAATAACATGCTCCAAATGATTAATTCCTTTAATTTTATGTTTAATGAAGGATTATGCAAAATTATGATTATGTGAAATTGTGAATTTATGTTATAATTTATAGAAATGATGCAAATTATGTTTGAACCATGTTAGAAAGCATGAATTATGATTGGGTAAGTGTTTAATTTTAAGTAAAAGAAACAAAAATTATTTTTCTTCATTTTAATTGAATATTTGGCCAAAAGAGGAATAATTTAGGAGATTTGAGGTTTAATATAATTGTTTGGAAAATATAGGAAGATGAAGGTTTATAAGTTATATGAATGGAGTAAGAATTTTTCAAAGAGAAAAGAAAAATCTTCACTTCCTTCCCTAGATTGTTTTTAGCTAAATAAAGAAGAAAAATTAGAGAATGGAGTTTAAATGATATTATTGAGGAGTTTTTGGCTAAATGGAAAAGAAAAATTAGAGAATGGAGTTTGAATAATATTATTGAGGAATCTTATCAAATTGAAGAAAATTGATGTTGATAGGTTATATTGTATAGGGACTTTTGTGAAAAAAAATAAGTCAATGTTTCACAAAGGAGGGTTTTGTCCTCCTTGAATTAAAAGTCAATTAAACTTAATTAAGGGTGTTAGATTTAATCAAAGAATATATAATGGGTATTAGAATTTTTACCGGTTCAAATGAATGAACAATGACAAAGTAATTTTTGTTGGTACAGAGGAGGCCGCGGGACCTAATCAGCAACAAGGGACATCTTCACGTGCACAGACACCAGGTAGGTGTTCGACACCTTGGAGTAATTAATTAGTTCATTTTTTTATTGTAGAATGAATTTTTATAGATTGCAAATTCTAGTGCTGGTTACTAGAAATAATGCCCTGGTGAATGGGCAAGCCTTGAAAAAATATTTCCTGGTTACTGGAAATAATGCCTTGGTGAATGGGCAAGCCTTGAAAAATTATTTTCTGGTTACTGGAAATAATGCCCTGGTAAATGGGCAGTTACTGGAAATAATGTCCTGTTGAATGGGCAAGCCTTGAAGATCATTTCCTGATTACTGAAATTTATGTCTGGTTGAATGGCCATGTTAAGAAAATTAATTTACAAATTAATAGGATAATCACTCGATGTAAAATAGATTAATTGTAAAACTTTGAAGTTAAATATGCTAGTTTGTGGGAGACACTCTTGATATTTTTATTTTAGTAGATTTATCCCTATGTTTAAAAGAGAATTTATGAAATTAGAAACTTCAAAAGAAAATAAGACAATTTATTCTATGATATGAAAGTCACTTTAATGTATATGAATAATTAGTCCTTAATCAATTACTTATTGAAATGTGCAATTTTTTTAATCATGTTTCATGCGATAATGTTTTTAGGTACATCGCACCCTCGATCTGGAAAGTAGATGCTTGGATAAATAATTTTGTTATGTGATTAATGTAATTGGAAGAACTAATATTTTGTTGTAATATACTTCCATATCTAAAAATATAATGTTTAACTTATTATCTTGTTTATGATGTAATTTATAATGTTATTATTATTATTAAATTGAATTATGGTTGGTTGTGTATATATTTGAACACAAATACATAAAAAAAAAAAAAAGACGATGCATGTTAAGAATTTATTGGTTTTATTATAGTGTTCTATAGAAAATAGAATTATGATATTGAAATATGCTTGAGTTTTGAAGTCTAAATGATGGGACGAATATTGGATTGATGTTACAGGTTGAGAAATGATTGAGTCGATAACTTGATAACTAAAGAATACAAAGGAAACTCTGTCAAAAATATATATATATATTTTTTGGTAACTACGAATATATATATTATATTTTGAGTTTACAATTTGAGACTGTTACAATTGGTATCAGAGCCCTGGCTTGGGTTCAGGAATGGAAAAAAAAACAAAAAAAGTGGGTTTAATAAATTTTTTACTTGTACCAGGATGATTCGCACAAGGAAGGGTACAATGATTGGAGAAGGGTTTGAGGAGAGACAATGAGAGGATCTATTGGAGGATACTGCCTCTCATATGCCCCTAGAGCCTCAGCAGTCAAGAGTGGAAGAGTCGACTAGACTCATTCGTGACACCGACATGAGACAAACTGAGGGGTTACAACTCGAGGGTTCAGACCAGCAGAGACAAGAAGTCGTGCCTCCAGCTATGGCTCCAACGACGACTCCAGCACCTGCAGTGGTTCCTACACTACATGTCGACCCTTTGTTCATAGTTCAGATAGTGAGAGCAGTGATTGAGGCAATGTCTGGTGCCTCGGCCCCGACAATCCCAATAGCTCCGGCAGTACAAGCAGCTCCAGCGCCTACGACAAAAGTTGAGAATGTGGTCACATTAGTGCGGATTGTAAAAAGCATAAGAGAACTTGGGTGCGAGCCCTTTTTAGGTGAACCAGACGCCGAGATTGCAGGAAGATGGCTTCGCACAATTAAGGATACTCTAGATCAGATGCATGTAACAGAGGGCTTGCGAGTAAACTGTACCGCTCATTTGCTTTCTGATAGGGTACGGTCCTGGTGGGATACAGTGAGATCGAGGAGACCCGCAGGATCCTAAACTTGGGCTGAGTTTAAAACGCAGTTTGAACATCAGTTTTACTCCTCCTATCATCGAAAAATTAAGGAACAGGAGTTTCTGGCCCTAAGGCAAGGAGACATGTCAGTACTTGATTATGAGAGGAGGTTTCATGGCCTCTCCATGTTTGCCTCGCATTATGTCCCTGGTAAGCAATATAGGGTGGAAAGGTTGAGGGATGGATTGCGGCAAGAGTTGAGACAAGGGTTGATTGCATTTAAGTTCGAGACCACTAGAGATCTTGTTGAAGCAGCAGAGGCCCTGGAAGCTTGAATTAAAAAGGGCCAACAAGGCCAGCATGGTTTAGGTAAACGAAAGGATACAGAGTACACCCATAACAGACCCTCTTTCTAAAAAAAAAGGGAAAGGACAGTACAGCCAGTTTAAAAAAATGGGAGGTACATCCGTTGCATCAGTTCAGATTACTGAGGTGGGGTCGACAAGAGGACAGCCAAATCTTAAGGGTAATTTTTCTAGAGGAGTGTCAAAGAAGAGAATGATCACTTATCCCTTGTGTGTTCACTGTGGGCAAAGGCATCCAGGGGACTGTTCTGCAACACCAGGGCAGTGTTATACATGCCGAGGGGAGCACGTATGGAGGGACTGCCCGCACTTAGGCCGAGGCTGTTATTATTGCGGGGGTTAAGGGCACTTCCGAAGAGATTGCCCCCGTAGGACTAAAATCACCCAAAATCAGCAGCAAGCTTAGAGTTAGCAGCAGTCCATTACCGTGAATAGACCAACCAGACAGGTTTTGTCAGGGACCAGTGGTAGTAGGAGCCGAACTCATGCCCAGGGTGACAGAATACAGGGGGGGCGAACCCAAAGTAGAGTATACTACATGACCCAGGAGAAGACCAGGGCTGTTTCTGATGTAGTGGCAGGTACATTGCAGTTAAATTCTCTGTTAGTTCATGTATTGTTTGATTTGGGTGCCACACACTCATTTGTTGCAAATAAACTTGTGGGGGGATTAAGGAAAAATCCTTGTAGAATAGAAAATGGGTTTATTATAAGCACTCTATTAATTGAAACTGTGAATGTTGATCATATATATAAGGGGGTCTAAATTAATATAGGTGGTTGTGAATTAAAAGTAGATTTATTACCACTAGAATTACATGATTTTGATGTCATCTTGGGAATGGACTGGCTAAGTATGAATAAAGCTCAAATGGACTGTTTCACAAAAACAGTAACTCTTCAAAGGCCCAATGGTAAGAAGATAGTGTTTAGGGGGGGAGAAATGTCATCCCAAACTGTATTATCTCAGCTATGGCTACTAGAAAATGATAAAAAAAAGGGTGTGAGGCTTACCTTACCTATGTCTTAGAGACCAAAATGGGAGATATTCAAGTGTCAAATGTTCCAATAGTAAGGGAATTTCCTGATGTATTTCCGGATGAACTGTCGGGAGTCCCCCCGGAGATAGAAGTGGAGGTCACTATTGATGTACTACCTGGTACGTCTCCGATAGCCCAATCACTGTATAGGATGGCGCCAGCCGAGTTGGCCAAACTGAAGATCCAACTACAGGAATTACTAAATAAAGGGTTTATTCGTCCAAGTAATTCACCTTGGGGAGCTCCTATGCTATTTGTGAAGAAAAAGGACGGGACCCTTCGACTTTGTATAGATTATAAGTAGTTGAACAGAGTAACAATAAAGAATAAATATCCGCTCCCGCAGATAGATGATTTATTTGATTAGCTAAAGGGGGCAAGAGTGTTTTCGAAAATAGATCTGAGGTCGGGATACTATCAGTTGAGGATTAAAGAACTAGATGTAACAAAAACCGCATTCAGAACTCAGCATGGACATTACGAGTTCTTAGTAATGCCATTTGGGCTAACAAATGCACCAGTTGTGTTCATGGATTTGATGAACAGGTTCTTCCAACCATACTTAGACAAATTTATGGTGGTATTCATAAACAACATCTTAGTTTATTCAAAGTCATATTTAGAGCATGAACAACATCTGAGGCAAATATTGATGACCTTAAGGGAGCATCGACTATATGCCAAACTTAGCAAGTGTGAATTCTGGCTAAAGGAAGTGATTTTTCTAGGACATATTATATCGGCTGAAGGAATATCGGTGGATCCTAGAAAAGTTGAAGCAGTATTGAAATGGGAAAGACCTACCAATATCACCGAAATTCATAATTTTCTTGGATTAGCAGGGTACTATCGAAGATTTATTGAGGGATTTTCTACCATAGCTATTCCCATGACTCGGTTGACTCAAAAAGAGATAAAGTGGGAGTGGACTCAGGAATGCGAAGAAAGCTTTCAAGAACTGAAAAAAAGACTCACTACTGTATCGGTGTTAACACTCCCATCAGGAACTGAAGGATTAGTGGTCTATAGTGATGCATCGAAGAAGGGACTAGGGTATGTGTTGATGCAACACAGTAAAGTAATTGCGTATGCCTCAAGACAGTTAAAGGCTCACGAGATCAATTACTTGGTGCATGATTTAGAATTAGCCGCTGTGGTGTTTGCCTTAAGAGTATGGAGGCACTATTTATATGGGTCTCGGGTTTAGATATTCACGAATCATAAGAGTTTAAGGTATCTAATGACGTAGAAGGAATTGAATATGCGACAAAGACGCTGGGTGGAATTGATAAAAGATTATGATTGTATAATCGATTATCATCTGGGGAGAGCAAATGTAGTCACAGATGCTCTTAGTCGCAAGGTCAAGACAGTCGATGCTCAGTGGGAGGATTGGGATGAAAAAGAATTGCTATAATTAAGAAAGATTGACCCTCAAGTAGATGTGGGACCGGATGAGTCATTAGTGGCCCAATTAAGAGTAAGGTCAACACTCCGGGACAAGGTACTAGAAGCTCAGCAAGAAGATCTGGAAGTTTGTAAGATAAGAGAAAAGGTGAGGTCAGGAATCGAGACGTCATTTCAAATTCAGAAAGATAGAATGGTGGTCCTTGGAAGACGAATGTACTTACCAGATGATCAACTGCTAAAAAGGGAAGTTTTACAGGAGGCCTACAAGTCTAGTTTTGCAACACACCCTAGAAGTATTAAAATGTATCGGGATTTAAAAGATTTTTATTGGTGCCCGAATATGAAGAAAGAAGTGGCTAAATATGTGGCAAAGTGTGGGATTTGCCAACAAGTAAAAGTGGAACATCAAAAACCAGCTAGGTTTTTACAACCATTATTGATACCTGAGTGGAAGTGGGAAAATATCACGATGAACTTTGAATCTGGATTATCGAGAGGAAAAGGAGGAAGCAATGCTATTTGGGTCATTGTGGACCGATTAACTAAATCTACACTCTTTTTAGCAATGAAAATGACAAACTCAGTGGAGAAATTGACAAAATTGTACGTGGATGAAGTTGTAAGGTTACACAGTGTGCTAGTGTCAATAGTTTCAAATCGAGATCCAAGGTTTACCTCTCAATTATGGCCAAGTGTTCAACAGGCTCTCGGAACGAGGTTGAATTTAAGCACAACTTTTCATCCTCAGACTGATGGTCAATCTGAGAGAACTATTCAAATATTAGAGGATTTACTAAGAGCCTGTATATTGGAGTTTGGAGGAAATTGGGAAGATCATCTACCGTTAGTAGAATTCACTTACAACAACAGCTACCAGGCTACAATAGGAATGGCTCCCTATGAAGACTTATACGGTAGAAGATGTCGGACGCCGATATGCTGGGAAGAAGTAGGGGATATACAACTAATTGGACCAGAGCTGGTACAGATTACCTCTAAGAAGATAAAGATCATAAAAAATAGAATGAAAGCAGCTCAGGATAGGCAGAAGAGTTATGCGGATAATAGGAGAAGACCCCTAGAGTTTGAAATTGGTGACGAAGTATTTTTGAAAGTCGCCCCGTGGAAACAGGTGTTAAGATTTGGCTTGAAAGAGAAATTGATGCCGAGGTACGTTGGGCCTTTTGAGGTCACCAAAAGGATTGGGCCCGTGGCTTACAGATTGGCTCTACCTCCACATCTGGCCAAAATCCATGATGTGTTTCATGTCTCTCTGTTAAGAAAGGCTAAAGTGGATCCATCTCGAGTCTTGCCTCAAATTCCTCTGGAAATTAATGAGAATTTAACATTGGAAATGAAGCCGGTGAAAGTCTTAGATTACAGTGTGAAGGAATTGAGAAATAAGAAGATTCCAATTATCAAGATATTGTGGAGGAATTCCCAAATCGAGGAGGTGACTTGGGAAAGAGAATCTCAAATGAGATAGAAACACCCCGAATTACTTCTAGATTCAGGTACGAGGTTCAATTTTAAGAATTATGGTTGGTTGTGTATATATTTGAGCACAAATACATTAAAAAAAAAAGACGATGCATGTTAAGAATTTATTAGTTTTATTATAGTGTTCTATAGAAAATAGAATTGTGATATTAAAATATGCTTGAGTTTTGAAGTCCAAATGATGGATGAATATTGTGATTGATGTTACAGGTTGAGAAATGATTAAGTCGATAACTTGGTAACTAAAGAATACAAAGGAAACTCTGTCGAAATTTCGGGAAAAATATACATATATATATATATATCATATATTTTGAGTTTACAATTTGAAACTGTTACAGTATTTATGATGACTATAAAAAAAATATAACTGAAAAAAATTAGAAATAATATTAATTATTTGATAGATAATTGTTTTTTCAACATAAAAAAATAAATATGCAGGGCTTATCCAACATATTGTTTTTGACATAAAAAATCATAATCATAAACCAAAAAGTTCATACATGCATTTAATTAAATAAATCAAGAATCATCTATATTAATAAATAAATAAATAAAAATTGTAGACGATAGCTAAAGACTAAACTGGAAAAATCAAAAGATAAATATAGATCAAAATATATGATCTCGCAACACAGCTCATGTAACCATTTGCGTTTAATAATATTTTTTTTATTAGAATTAATTTTTTATTTAATCAAATAATAATAGAAATAGATATACACATGAAAACGATTTAATAAAATCAAATACAAAAAATATTATGCAAGGTTGCACATATTAAAAAATATTGTTATCATTTTATGTGAAAATCAAGTAAAAACTAACCAATATTTAACCAAAGACTAAATTTAATAGTTGAGAGATAAATATGGATGTAGATATCTGATCTTGAAACATAGTCATAAAGTCGATTGTATTTAATAACTTTGTTTCTTGCAACTAATATTTTATTTAATAAAAAAAAAAAGATACGCATAGGAAAGCGATTGAATAAAACTTAATAAATAAAAAATAAAAAAGAATGCCTCCTCATATTAGGGGAAAACAATATTGAAATCTTATATGTAAACCAAGTAAAAACTAAAATGTTGTACATTAAAAAAAAATCATAATTTTTTTTTAAAAATGTGTTAAAATTAATATAAAAAAAAAACCAATGAAAAAATGCAATAAAGTCCTAAAATTAAAGGATCAAATTGAAAGTAAAAAACAATTAAGAAAAAAAATCAATGATAATAAAAAAGAGGCCAAAGCACACAGGCCTGGCCTGGGTGGCCTAGCGCGCCTAGGCTTAAGAAAGCTCATACATGTTGGCCTTATAGCCTACGCGTAAGTGCTGAGTTTTTTTTATTCTTTTTAAAACGGTAGATAAACTGTCGTATGCCCCGAATCTTTTTTGAAAAAAAAAGTAAATGACGTGTTGCTTTTTGTGATAGACAACATATCGCCTATTTCTTCACATAATTCGACCACGGTGGTGATCGAAAAATCAAGGGTGTTGGTTTTTTTTTTTTTATCTAGAAACCCATTTTCAACTTGTTTTTCAACTCAAAACACTATATACTCTTTGATAAACTAATATATGGCATAAAATAACCCAAAAACCTCCTGAAAAACCCGAAGTAAAAAAACTTATCAAGCTCATATTTATCATCTTATATGATGGGAAGGCCAAAGAACATCTTGTGAGACTCCCCTCATCAAATAGAATGCATTGTCAACAAAAGCAACTTTTATTGTGGGCTTAATTTATGTCAATTGAGACTTTTTTTCTCTCTACCAATAGAATATAATTACTTTTTCTCTTCTCTCTTGAACCAGGAAGTGAAAATTAAGGAAAATGAAGTTTTAGACTAAAATTGAAATTTCAAAAGTCAAAAGGACTAAAAAATAAATTGGAAAGTATGAGTACTAAAATAAACTTTTATTCAAATTTAAAGTTGCCATCTATTTTGTATGTCTTTTTCACTTTGGTCCTCCACATTTCAATCATACCCTTGTTTAACAAAACAAAGCCAATTAACCATCGATTTGGTCATAAAAGAAGTGAATCGTGGAGAAATAAACTTTGATGATAAAAAAAAAGGCACTATAACAATCTACAGTGAATTATATATGTGAACAAGAACATGGAGCTACAATATTTTTTCTATTTCATTTAGTGTTTTCTATAATAATAATAATGATGGGAAAAAATTAGAAATACTCTAAAATGGAGCTCTCGTATAACCAAACAAAGTTTGGTTGGAAAAATTAATAGAGAAAATTTGATATTGATGCAATATTTTTTTTTTCATTTTAATATATCCTTTATTATTTTACCAAATTAGAAATAAAATATTATACAAAGTTTGAGGTCATAGTTTCTCAATATCTAATTGATTGAGACTGAAAAATATTAATGTTCAACCGACCCAATCCAATGTTTTTGAAAAGGACTCAATTAGTAATTTGATACAAGTAAAGGAGTAGAAGAAAAGATGGCTTCTTTTCATGAGTTTTTTTTTTTAGGAATCCAAAATTTTCACAAAGAAGAGGAGACGAAATAAGTTAAATCCCGATCCACCAAACTATATATAAAAAAAATTGAAGTGAAAAAATAATTACCCTTTTGGAGTAAAAAAAAAAATATCCTTATCTTTCTACCATAAATATGTCCCAAATTATTTTTAAGAGGACTCAATTAATAATTTAATAGAACTAAAGGGCTAAAAGAAAAGATGACTTTTTTCATGACTTTTGTTTTGTTGATAAATCAGAAATTTTCACAAAGAAGAGGAGACAAGCAGACAGTTAAATCCTTGAATTTTAAAAACATATTATTGTACAAAATTTTATTGATCGACCAAACTATTAAAAAAAACCCTGAATTTTAGTGAAAAAATAAATACCCTTGTAAACATACAAGAAAAAAAAATAATAACCCCCGATCTTTTACCCTAAACAATACTTCCTTTGTCCCAAAATTTTAATATTATTGACCTGAAGGGGTATAGCTCAACTGATTAAGTTCTGGATTTGCTCCTCAGAAGTCGCCAGTTTGAATCTCAGAAACCTTAGGGTTACTGGAGGTTTATATAGTCGTTAACTTCAAAACTCGTGGGATTAGTCAAGGTGCGCGTAAACTAACCCGAACACCCACGTTAATCTAAAAAAAAAATTAATATCATTTGATTTCTCACACAGTTTAATATAATATAATTAATTGTATAGCATGCATCTACCTTTGAATTGCTTTCTAATGTTACCTTTTTATTTTATTTAGGAACGAAACATATATAAAACTTGTAGAATGAGGCTGTCGTGAAGGGTTTATTTACCATCACGTTGAAAGAAATGGGTTCAATTCCATCATTTATTTTTTCTTACATATTTATACATCATAATTATTTTTCCATAATTTTGAATTAGGTTCATGAAATAAAAAGTGGCGAATGTCTATTATTGTTATTTAACATTACTTAAAAAGAAAAGTGACAAATTTCTTAAAAGAAAAGCAACAAATTTATTGTTCTTGAAAAAGAAATTTATCACCAAGCCTAAATGTAGTGATTTGACATCCTTAATTATTCATATTTTTATCTTTTATTTTATTTTTTATTTGAATAAATCACAAAATATCTAATATAAATGAGGAAGATGATGATCGGATTAAGAGAATTAAAATGAGTTGTAATTCTAGAAGTAAAGAGATAAAAAAAAATAGCTAGAAAAATAACAAGAGAAAACAAGCTTTTTATTAGCTACATTTTAACTATGAAAAAAATTAATCTTATTATTGATTTGTTAGTCTTAGATAGAAAAACTCGATGTAGGTTGTTTTTTTTATTAACAATATTAAAATAGATAAATCAAAATTTTAAAAATTTGTTTTGTTTCTAGTTGATTTTAAACTTCTAGTTTTATTAAAAGGTGTTTTGAGATAGAAAATAGAGTTATTAAGGGTTTTTGAATTTTTTTATGTGTTTTTAGATGAAAACATACTTAAAAATAGGTTTTAAAAACATGTTATTATGCTTGTTGGAGGCTCGTTAAGGCCTTTTCTTCTTCTTTTTTTTCCAAGCATGCTTGAACTTTTTTAAATTGCCCTTCATTTTTTTTTAATTAGATTAAAAATCACATTAAATAATATTATTAAAATAATTGATCACATCATAGTTTTCAAATAATATTAATAGTTACTATGTATATAACTATACATGAACTTAATATGGGATTTTTTTAATAAAAAATAAATCTCATGAATATTCAATGAGGATAAAATGTCTCTTTTATTATTATTTGTTTATTGTAAGCTTGTTATATAATTTTTTTAAATTAATTTTTTATATATATAATCACATAAAAAATATATGAGTTGTAATCTCTTTTTATTATTGAAATTCTCTCTTTAGATCATTATAAGTTTTCATTTAAAAAATAACACTTCTAATATAAAAAAAATCATAAAAAAAACATGAATAAGGAAAGTAATTTTTGATTAAACAGATACATTGATTCCTCCTTAATTTAAATAATTTGAAATTTTATATGTATTTATTTTTGTTGCTTTTAAACTTTGTTGCTTGTGAGCCAGGTTGGTACAGCGATATAAAATTCCATATAATAGAAAAACCAAATCAGACACGCAAATACCAACAATAATTGAGAGACGTCCCTGTTTGTATTTTGCGGTTGGAAAGTTTTGAATTAATTTTTTTTATGTTTTAAATTGTTTTAATGTATTAATAATAAAAATAAATTTTAAAAAAAGTATTTTAATATATTAAAAAAAAACATTACTTGATGGTTAAAGATTCAAGTATAAAAATTGATTTTTTTTATTAGTGTTCTAGTTGAAAAAAAAATATCAAAATAAATAAATATGGATGACCATATTGAACTTTCGATGAATAAATTATTATCATCCTTATAATCACAATTAAACTATAATTACAAGTTTACAACCATTGAGATTGCAGTTATGGGTGAGAAAAAAATTGAAAAACTGATTAAATCAGAAAAAAATAATTGAAAAAACCGAACCGTGAAAAAAACTGATTAAAATTTTGAAAAAATCAACCGGTTCGGTTTCGGTTTTATAAACCTGAAACTGAAAAAACCGAACCGAACCGAACCCAAACAAAAAAAAAACGAGCGAAACCGGTTTAAACAGGTTTTTGCCCAAAAAACTGAATCGAAATCAATCGGTTTGAACCGGTTTCGGTTTTTTATATAAAAATTTAATTTAATTATTTTTTTAATAAAAACTAAATTGAATCGAAAATAATTACCCTAATTATGATTACAGCTATAAAACAGCCAATCACTCCGAAACGTCAAATGACATACAT
>Ga0325411_1003203_pt1 | contig 18425 bp, 16 predicted proteins | sample PopdelMetagenome_13_FD_206181 | JGI IMG/M metagenome (GOLD analysis project Ga0325411, IMG submission 206181) | Populus deltoides microbial communities from Bellville, Georgia, United States - Xylem-PdIQD-R4 | ecosystem: Host-associated > Plants > Phyllosphere > Stem > Wood/Secondary xylem...
ATCTATTTTAATTCAATATATTTTTTTAAATCTTTGTAGTTTTAATTTTAAGTTTTGAAGGTATCCATGTCAACCATCTCAATCACTGATTGGTATTGCGCGGGGTCAGGTGACAACTATGGGCAACAGGTCACTCCCCTCCAAAAAAACGTCTAAAAAATCTCTCTCCGTCGCTGTCAGATCACCGTTAGCACCAGTACTCGACAGCAGCAAGTCGGTTTTTGCTCACTCTCCTCTCATTTTTTTTTTCCAAAATAATTTCTTCTCCAAAAAGAAACAGCCAGCAGCCCCATCCCCTCCTCCATGAAATAAAAAATCCACTCCCCTATTTAAACACAGACACACCATTTCTTCTTCATCATACCTTCAATAAAAACTGAACATCAGATGCATCTCTACAATGCGTGGCTGCCACCGCCAGTGGTGGAGGAGACGAAGAAAGAGAAAGACTCCTTCCGCACCGTGCTCAACTCCGTCAAGAACTCTTACAAACCCGATGATCCTGATTCCGTTTACTCCACTCTCAAATGGATTTCCGTCCTCGAACTGTTAGTCTCCCCCCCCTCTCTCTATCAATTTCTTTAATAACGATTGAGTTTTCAGCTTTATTTGATTCTAATGGAGTGTTAATGATTACTTACAGTTTTATTAAGGCGAAGAGCGAATTGAATTTGCAAGATGTAGCTGAACTCGTTCAATTTGGAATTGAGTTGTTCAATATTTCGCAGAATAAGCTTTACGCTCAGGTGTTATTATGATTTTCGGGTTTAATGCTGATTAATTAATTAATTAATAATTATAATTAACTTTTTAATTCTTTTTGAGTCTTAATTGTGGAATTTCGGGTTTATTTTTTTTAGGTGAGATGGGGAAATTTGTTAGTGAGAGTGCTAAATAAGTATAGAAAGAAGTTGGCTTTCAAAGTGCAATGGAGGCCTTTGTATGATACTCTTATTCATACTCATTTTACAAGGTAGGGATTTTTTTTTGGCTTATTTTTCAGAGTTTTTGTTGATGATTTTAGTGTTTATGATCTGTATACTGGCGAGCATTATAGGAACACTGGTCCGGAAGGGTGGAGATTGAGACAAAGGCATTTTCAGACTATTTCTTCACTTGTTCGGTCCTGCCGGAGGTTCTTTCCTGCTGGTTCGGCTTTGGAGATTTGGAATGAGTTCTGGTAAGTGTTTAGTTTATCTGTAATTAGGATATTTACTGTGGTTTTACTCAATAGGAAACAGAATTGTATGTTTTTTCTATTTTTATTTATAGTTATATGTGAAGTTGGTTTTGACTGATACTGCATTTTTACTTGATGTTAAAAAAACCGAGACAAAAAGCCTGAAGAAGCACTGATTAAATTAAATGATGGTGAAATTTATCCTTTGAATAATCTGGTGACGTCATTAACTTTCATGGTTTCTATATTCGTTGTTGAAATTTTCTTGAAATAAACTTGCAGTTCTCTCTTGGAAAATCCATGGCATAATTCATCCTTTGAAGGATCTGGGTTTTTGAGACTGTTTTTGCCGACAAACTTGGAGAACCAGGACTTCTATACAGAGTATGTAGTGCATAGTTTATGAAATTCTTATTTCTTTATAGTTTTTGGAGCAAGTTTTATAACCTATTGTTGGCATGGCAGAACTTGGGTTAAAAAGAGCTTGAACATGTGGGACTCGATACCAAATTCCCAATTCTGGAACAGCCAGTGGGCAGCTATCATAGCACGTGTTATAAAAAACTACGACTTTATTGACTGGGAATGCTTCTTACCAATGCTTTTCAGTAGATTCTTGAACATGTTTGAGGTGAGTTTATGAATACTTCAACTTATGTTTTATCATTTTCTAGTTTAGGGGAATAGTAGCGGGTGACTTGTGTGATGTTTAGATTAGAAGTGTGGAAGGTTCACAAGTGGTAGGATTTTGTTCTTCTTCGATGACTGGTATTATAACACATAATGATAGTAAGGACTTGTTAAACCATGCAGCTGAATTTTTTTAATACTTCGTAAGTACCTATAGAATGGGAAGAGGAACAAGAGCAGGGAACCTCTTACCTTAAATGCATGCTGTGACAAATTGACTATGAGGCAGTTTGCTAGGATTCCTTGTTGGAAGATTTTTATGGATATTAAAACATCAAGGAGAGGAAAGAAGTAGGAACAGTTGGAATACAAAGGATTTGGAACTCTTACTTTGCAAATTTATTTACACATTAAAAACGTGGGAAGGGAAATTGATAAAATGTCGTGTGCATTTAAATGAGGCTTGGCTCTAAATTCTCAGTCACTCCCTGAAAGAAAAATCCCTGCCTTGTTTTTCTTGGGTTCTCTGTCTATATCAATGTACTTGTTGCCATTCTGATTATCCACTATCATGCTTTAATCTGGCAATCACAGGTTCCTTTGGCAAATGGAAGTGCTTCATATCCATTTTCCGTTGACGTTCCAAGATACACAAGATTCTTATTCTCCCATAAAACTTCCACCCCAGCAAAGGCCATTGCAAAGTCAATTGTAAGATCAATAAACATGGCCATGCATTTTGTTGCTTTCATCAATTGATCCTATATGATTGTTTTCCACACTGTCATACTATGCTGTTTCATTGCAAGTAGGTCTATCTGCTTAAACCTGGTGGTGCAGCTCAAGAGCTCTTCGGGAAATTGGGAAACCTCTTAGAACAGTCTGTTCACTAACATATGAATACTTTAAATATTATCTCCAACCATGTTCATAATTCTCACCATTGGCTCATTATTGGTTTTTATTGCTGTAGATATTACCATCCATCTAATGGTGGTCGCTGGACTTATTCACTGGAGCGCTTTTTGCTTCATTTGGTAATTATGTTCCAGAAGCGCTTACAGCGTGAGCAATGGTAAGGATATGTATATATGCATCTTTTTACCTCGTATATGTGTTATGCATTTACTTTAAAAATGTTTTAAGCTGTTACTATACAAATATTGGTGGTACAGGAGCACAGATAACAATAGACAGGCTGAAATGTTTCTTGGAAGATCGGAAAGGACTTATTTTGTCAATGTTTTACTGAAGTTAATTGATCGCGGGCAATACAGCAAAGATGAACATCTTTCTGAGACAGTTGCTGCAGCAACTTCCATTTTGTCATATGTGGAGCCCACTTTGGTTCTTCCATTTTTAGCATGTCGATTCCATTTGGCCTTGGAGACGGTTAGTAGTGTTGCATGTGTTGTTTTATGGATCAAAATGCTGAAATATGGTTTTGACCCTGGCTTCAAGGGATATTTAGTAGTCTCCTCTTCTTCAAATAATGCTTCTGTCATCACATTAACTTGTCTTTTACTTACGTTTGTGTCTAGTCAGATGACTGCCACCCACCAGTTGAAAACTGCAGTGATGTCAGTAGCATTTGCAGGACGTTCTCTGTGTCTCACATCCCTCTCAACTCGAGGGAAACAGGAAGGTTGTGGTGGGGGTGATGATGCATATGTCGATCTCTTGACAATTTCACTATCCAATGCTTTACTTGGTATGGATGCTAATGACCCCCCCAAAACATTGGCAACCATGCAGTTAATTGGCTCCATATTTTCCAATGTAAGAGCTGATGCCTTGATAATTTTTTCAATTCTTTCTTTTATGCCCATGATTAATGAACATGTTCATTTCCCATTCAATTTATAATTACAGATTGCTACTTTGGATGAGAGTACCGATCAGCTATCATTCATGCCAATGATCCGGTTTTCTGAATGGTTGGATGAATTCTTGTGTCGCTTATTTTCATTGCTTCAACATCTAGAACCCAGCAGCGTTCTGTAAGTAATAGCATTTAGTATCCCTTCTGTTTCTCTTAAATTTTCTGCATTGCTTAATATATATAGACATGCTGATTTGCCCTTCTAGTCAGAACAATTCATTATTATTGTTATAGGCATGAAGGCCTACATTCATCGGCAACATCAGGAACTTTTCTTGTCGATGATGGTCCTTTCTACTATTGTATGCTCGAAATCTTGCTCGGAAGACTATCTAAATCACTGTACAATCAGGTTCAGCTGTTGTCTTCATTCACAGTTCATTCACCATGATCTCTCCTTGGGGAAGAGATTGTTTTTTAAATTATTCCTTTCATGGTAACAGGCTTTGAGAAAAATTGCAAAGTTTGTGAGGACAAGTATTCTTCCTGGAGCAGTTGCAGAGGTTGGATTGCTTTGTTGTGCTTGTGTTCATTCAAACCCAGAAGCGGCTGTTACTTCTCTTGTTGATCCAATCTTGTCATCTGTTATATCCTCTTTGAAAGGAACGCCTGCAACGGGCTTTGGAGGGAGAGGGATTCCAGATGCCACAGTTTCAATTAAGGTTTGTTAGATGGTGTCAGTTATTAGATTTTATTTTGCAGAAAGATTCTTGGTGAAAATTGATGGCTTCTTTCCCAGGCCAAACCAACACTCTCTCCAGCTCTTGAAACAGCAATCGATTATCAATTAAAAATATTATCAGTTGCCATAAACTATGGAGGTCCTGCTCTTCTTCGGTGCAAGGATCAATTCAAAGAAGCTATCGTGTCAGCTTTTGAATCTCCCTCTTGGAAGGTTTTAATTCACTCCAGTATCTTGTTTCATTTATAATTGAAGATCCTATTCAAATGATATTTGTTTGGATAGGATGCTTGTTGGGCGTTTTGCTGAATATTTTAAATGTTTGTCTAATTTTATTGTATGCTTTACATATTTTTTTTGGAAAACTCTTTCATCATATGCCTAGGTTAATGGAGCCGGTGATCATCTCCTTCGATCCCTCCTTGGAAGCCTGATTGTTTATTATCCTATGGATCAATACAAGTAAGCTTATATCTTTTCATCTATACATGTTATTGTTAAAAATTCTCTGTTGTTTATCTATTCAACTTCCCTTTGAATAAAAAATTGAAGAATATTGATTTTGTAGGTCCATTTCAAGGCACCCAGCAGCTCTGGCATTAGAAGAATGGATCAGCGCAAAAGATTGCAACAGTGATGGACCATTGATGGGGCCCAAGTGGCATGTTCCAAATGATGATGAAGTTCAGTTTGCAAATGAACTTTTAAACCTTCATTTTCAATCAGCTTTAGATGACCTTTTGAAAATATGCCAAAATAAAATACATTCCGATACAGGTAATCCTTATTTGTTCTTCTAATGTAGTTTTCAGATGTTGTGGTGGAATTTTTATCTTGAGGAGCTTAGAATCTTTCTAGGTCATAAAACTGATGAAAATAATTGTCTTCTAGAAAAACTTTGAACCTGATGACTTGATATCAGTGGATCAAAATATTTTATGAGGGTTCATTCTGCTGAATCTCATATAATCATGTCCTAATATCCACGATTCCAACTGTGTTAGTAGTTCAATAATAATTGCAAGTTAATGACTATATGCTGTTTCTCATGTAAAGAAAAATGCCCTGACATTGATGTTGCAATTGATATTTCATTATTTTTCTTCTGCTAATTACATGCACCTTGCTAGCAGGAAATGAGAAAGAGCACTTGAAAGTGACTCTTTTGCGTATTGATTCTTCACTGCAAGGTGTTTTATCTTGCTTACCTGATTTCAGCCCATCCTCCAGGAATGGGATTGTGGAAGATGCGAGTCATATTTCTTTCTTGATAGCTGGAGCAACTGGTTCAAGTGTTGGCGGTACTGGACTGCGTGAAAAAGCTGTTGAGATTATACATGCAGCTTGCAAGTAATTTTTGAATTTTAGTTTTTATCTGGATATTGTTTACCCACATTGAGCAAGTCTGAATTGCTAAAACGTTGCTATATTTACAATGCTGCAGATATATGTTAGAGGAAAAATCAGATGACAGCATCCTCTTGATTCTCACCGTTCGTATCATGGATGCTTTGGGAAACTTTGGTAATGAACTATACATTCAGATGAATAGAATTCCTTTTAACCTCTTGAGATGCTCACAGTAGTTTTTCCACACACATATTTTAGACAACACCCTTTTTTGTGTCCTGATTTGTTTATTTTCATCCCTTAACCTATGTCAAACAGGAAGTTTGGAGTATGAGGAGTGGTCGAATCACAGGCAGGCTTGGAAGTTGGAATCTGCTGCCATTTTAGAACCTCCAATGAATTTTATCGTGTCTTCTCATTCTCAAGGAAAGAAAAGGTAAGTAGTTTGGACATGAGATTGCCCTTTATTGTTGTTTGAACCTTGCATTGGTGACTGGATTCAAATGTTTAATCTATTGATCTAATTCAGGCCTAGGTGGGCTCTTATTGACAAGGCATACATGCATAGTACTTGGAGGTCATCACAATCATCCTATCATCTGTTTCATATGAGTGGGAACTTCTCTCCACCAGACCATGCAATTCTTTTGATGGATGATCTGCTAAAACTTTCTTTGCATAGTTACGAAACTGTTCGCTCGTAAGTTCAGTCTTCTGCGATCCTTACATGATCAAACTGGTTTTTCCTGTGCATATTCTTGTTTCTCTTGGGTGATAGGGTTGCTAATGATTTTTAAATAAAGGCTTTCCCATGCCATAGCTTCTGCTATTTCATAGTTCAAACAAATAACTAGGAAAAACAATGAGTTTCAAAAATATCTGATATACATTGTTGACCTTTTGCCAGGCTTGCTGGAAAATCTCTGCTGAAGATGATTAAGAGATGGCCATCAATGATTTCAAAATGTGTGCTCTCTCTTACTGAACACTTGCGGAATCCCAGCTCACCAGAATATGCAGTGCTGGGTTCTTGTACTGTCCTTTCTACACAAACAGTTCTCAAGCATTTGACAACAGTAATATTCAGAACAAATTGGTTTCAATACATTTCTGGGAGTAAAATTTTCTGATATGCCATCTTTTATTTCAGGATCCAAAAGCATTATCTTCTTTTCTTCTTGGGATTCTTTCAAGGTGATCCTTGATTCCCTTTTTTTTTCCCGTTATATATTGGAGTTTTTTGATAACTGTGAAGCCATACTAACTCTACCCTGCTTTTCCTTTTGTTTTTGCAGCTCGCATCATGAATCACTGAAAGCCCAGAAAGCAATTAATGAGGTCAAATCTCTTATCAGTATTAATTTAAGGGTTGTGTCTCTGAATTTACTTCTAATATTTTTTAGTGCCCCAACAGCTTTTTGTTATGTACAACATCTACTTTCCGGGAGTGTCTAGAAGCATTTTCAGGACATCAGATAATCACATAGATGGACCAAATTTTGCAGATTTGGTTTCTCAGATTGGATCAATGAGTTTTGATTCTTCTGGTTTGCATTGGCGGTAAAATCTCACTCTTTGTTTACTCGATATTTGCAGTAGGTGCTGAGCTGCCTTCAGAATTGCCTTTAAGTTTATCATGAACATTTTTGGCCTGTTGAGGAAGGCCCATGTACTGGCAGACTTAGAAATACTGTCTGGTTGAGTATGTGAAATGCAAATATAATTATTTTTGACTGGAAATGCAGCATCTCTATCTGTTCTAAACTCTTGGCCTCCAAATAGTCATGGATTTTGGTTCATTTCATTTGTTGTTGTTTTTACCTGGCAGGTACAACCTAATGGCTAACAGAGTTCTGCTTTTGTTGGCTATGGCTTCTAGGAGTGTTCCAAACTTCTCTTCAAAAATCCTGAGTGAAACTGCTGGTGAGTACCTTTCCTGTTACTTTGTGATTGACTCCTTGCCCTTTTCATCAGCATTCTTTCCACATTTTAATGGGATTTTTACTCACAATTTCTTTGACATTGTCTTACTGATGCCTTTTCAGGCCACTTTCTTAAAAATTTAAAAAGTCAACTTCCTCAAACAAGGATACTTGCAATCTCAGCTCTAAATACACTATTAAAAGAGTCACCATACAAGCTCTCTGCTGAGAATCAATCTGCAGTGCTAGAGGATTTACAGACAAATGCCAAATCATCTCTCGAAGGGGCATTAAGTGAAATTTTTCAGGAAGAAGGGTTCTTTAACGAGACTTTGAATAGCCTGTCTCATGTTCATGTAATCACTGATATTGATAGCACTTCTTCCAGAGGAGGTCACGGGAATTCTTTTATCCAAAACCTTGCAGACAAATCAATTACCCGTTTTTATTTTGATTTTTCATCTTCATGGCCACGCACTCCTAGTTGGATTTCTCTATTTGGAAGTGATACTTTCTACTCCAACTTTGCACGAATCTTTAAGCGCCTAATACAAGAATGTGGCCTGCCTGTCTTACAAGCACTTAAAGGAACACTGGAGGAGTTTGCAAATGCTAAGGAAAGGTCTAAGCAGTGTGTTGCTGCTGAAGCATTTGCTGGGGTGTTGCACTCTGATATCAATGGTCTTTTAGGAGCATGGGACAACTGGATAATAGTTCAGTTGCAGACTGTGATTCTTTCTCAGTCAGTGGAATCTATTCCAGAGTGGGCAGCATGTATACGCTATTCAGTTACAGGAAAAGGAAAACACGGTACAAGAGTCCCTGTTCTGAGGAAACAGATTTTGGATTGTTTGATGACACCTTTACCTCCAGCTGTAAATACCACTGTTGTTGCAAAGCGCTACACTTTTCTTTCAGCTGCTCTCATAGAGATATCCCCACAAAAGATGCCAGTGGCTGAGATAAAACTCCATAACAGACTTATGAATGAGCTGTTGGATAACATGTGCCACTCATCAGCGCAAGTAAGCATGTCATTTTCATTTATTTTCTTAATTGAAGCTGGCATGTTTTGTCACTCTTATGAATCATGATTATGTTGAACTTCCTTTTCCTTTTCTATTATGTGAATCCTAAAAGGAATGAGAAGAATAACAAAGAAACTTAAGTCTTTCTTGGAGAGTGGTCGAATGTAATGACGTATGAAGATAATAACCACAATTATTTTCTGTATCCTTCATTTTCTATAACAAATTGAGTTGTTTTTTTGATCATGTTACTATGCTATATTGTCATGGAACAGGTAAGGGAAGCTATAGGTGTTACCCTGGCTGTGCTGTGCTCTAACATTCGTATTCACTTGTCATCTGCTCACGATTATTCTTGTGAAGAGGCAAGCGAGATTGACAACCAATTGAAAGAGGAAAAGTGGGTCCTAATTCTGACTCACCGAGCTACTGATGTGGTCACAAATATTCAGAATACTAGTCCAGCAGACAACTTGGAGACTGCTGGGCATACGGCTTTTCAAAATGGGTCTTTGAATGGGGATGCACAAGAGGATGTTAAGTGGATGGAAACGGTATTAATTTTCAGAACAAATTATATTTGCTTCCACAACTATTAGAGTGACTGATTGATCAATATATTTCTTCTTGTTTGATGCAGCTATTTCATTTTATCATCTCAACGTTGAAGTCTGGCAGATCTTCTTATTTACTGGATGTTATTGTGCAATTTCTCTATCCTGTACTTTCTTTGCAGGTATGTATGGTGCATTTTCTTTGTTTGTGTTACTTGACTGGTCTTTGCCTGTGGTTTCCATCTAATTGCTGCATTGATTGCTCCAAATTTTCTGAACACCCTGATTGTTTGCCATTATTCCTTTTATGCTCGTTTGAATGTTTGGGTTGGCTCACATACCTTAGGAAGAAAATAATAAGATTGAAGCTTTTTATTACATAATAAATAAGAGAAATGGGAATGTATAGCTCCTTATTTCAACTGAATAACATTATTTTTCAGCGTGCACTTTCCTTATTTGGTCTTTATACAAATCTTCCACTTGGTGCTTAGTCATTTTGCTGCACAAGCTGTGGTCATCCCTTCTCTCTTGTTGCCAGCATTTTGTTTCCAGTGATTTGGAATACATACTCGGATGCAAATTTGATGCACAATATTGGGGCTTGTTTAATTCTCTGGGGCATTTGATGTAGAAACAGCATACTTGAATTTTTTGCCTGAACGTGCCGATAACATTGGGCATCCTGCATCTTTAGCTGACAAAGATATTATTACCTTTGTGAAGGAAACATCAAATAAAGATTTGTCAACACTGGCCAAGGCATGTTTTGAATTGCTGAAATGGAGAATTTTCTGGGCACCTCATCTCCAGAGGGCTGTTTCAGTGATTCTTTGTTCTGCCAATGATCCGAACTGGCGGACCCGATCAGCTACTTTGACATATCTGCGTACTTTTATGTATAGGTATTGTGCATTTTCTGTATGCCTTATCTCTTACATCGTGGATCCTGTTTTATCATGTTAACATGGTAATTTCAAGTTCTTATTTCCAGTTTTTGTCGCATATTTATATTTATTGCAGTATATTGAGAAGTCAAACTTGTTCAAAGCAAGCAAGGAATTTCACTTTTAGATTTTCCACACAAGAATATGTATTAATCACTTGTTATATATTGCAATTATATTTTCCATGATCTCATGTTTTAACAAGTTATTTGTTATAGATCTGAATGTGAATATTTTTTTATGCGTTGAACGTAATTAGAGCCATGTTTAGTATTTTGTGGGAATCAGCTTGAGGGGTGTGGGTTAAGAAAGTATTTATGATTTGGATTCTTAAATAGTTGGCATGCTCTTTTTATTACAGGCATACTTTCATCCTCTCAAATGTGGAAAAACAACAAATTTGGAAAACTGTTGAAAGTCTCCTAAGAGATAATCAAGTAGAGGCAAGTTCCTGGCTGAATCTTCAATTTGATGAGTTTTGTAGATTTCTAGATGCAAATGTAGATTAGCTGGTGAAGATTAATCCTTTGTTCAATTGATAGTTTAATAATCATTGACCTGACTGATTTTTATATGTGATAAGATGTCAGAGATTCCTGAAATAAAATAGCAGTTGTGAAATACTAAGTCACCAGGTGCATTAGGATAGTCCTTTATGTAAAGGTTTCTTTCATCGTGGGAGTTACCGAGGGAGCGAAGTCCTTGGAAAACAGGACAAGTCATTCTATTTTTGCTTTCAACATAAAAAGCTAATTCTTGGTCAGGTAAGGGAGCATGCTGCAACAGTTCTAGCAGGTCTAGTGAAGGGTGGGAATGAAGATCTTGCTAGAGACTTCCGTGAAAGAGCTTACTTGGAGGCGAATACCATCCATAGGAAGAGAAAGCAAAGGTTATATAATGATCTTCTGTTGTATAAGTTAGATTTCTCTTTCACTGAGTATACATTTTTCATGCACACATTGATGCACCTTTTGGAGTCCATGTCAAGCATACGTGAGGTTGGCCTTTTGCATTGAAATTTCTTTTTATCTAATTGACATCAAAATACTATCTATGTTCCTCACAGTCATCTTAATTATTGTGTGTGGGATCACCACTGGTATACCATGTTTTCATATCTGTTTTGCTTTTAGTACACAAGCAGCTAGTCCTGGTATGGATGATCTTGTAATTTTGACATAGAGATAGTATACCTGATTGTAGGAATCTGAAAACTGGCCAATCTATAGCATCTGTTCATGGTGCTGTACTCGCTTTGGTGGCTTCTGTGTTGTCAGTTCCATATGATATGCCCAGGTATGTTCATGTTAATATATGGAACCAATTGTATCAAGTGTTTTCAGATATTCGTTTTGTATGAAATGGTGATGATATGCAACTTATGGCAAGTTGCTTCATAACCATGTCAGATCCTCCTTATAGTGGCAAGTGGTCAAGTTATCATATTAGTGTTACTTGACCAGCTAATGTGCCTAGTTGAAGTAGTGTTTTGAGTAACAATAATATCAGGTAGCGTTTCTATCTATATTTATCGAGAGCTGAATGAATGAAGGTTGTAATTTTCTTAATGTCTATACTTCAAACTCTGTGGGTATAGTTTTGATTATTTTCTTGATGAGATTAATTATAATCCTGCTGACTACTTTTCCGTTCTTAAGAAACATCGGAATTGCAATTCTAATCTCAGTCCTCTTGCCTTTGTGAGGTTCGCTAACTGCATAGTCATTTATCCCTTGCTATGGCGGATAATTAGGGACATTGAATCGTGTTCCAACTCAAAATGCAGGTCATGTCATTAGTGCTTGAGGGTAATTAGGGACATTGGCTCTTGGTTTAAGGTGGTGCTAATTAATCAAACTTAAAAGAAGTGTTTCTGGAATTAGCTAAAATAAGCACAGTAGAGTTTTGTCTTCTTTCCTGTGTCATGGGATTTGATGAGAAGCAAGGTCTTGTATAGTTGGTAAGATATCCAAAAATGCATGGCTGCTTAGGAAGATGGTTGAAAGGTCTGTCTTTCTGGTTCTTTTTATCTGTTCTTAATAACACAATCGTGGATTATGTCAATTACGACAGCAGAAATTGGCTGATCGAATTGAAGTACCTGCATAGTTATATGGAAGCTTAAAGAAGAAATAGTTGTGCTAGACACACTGTTATCAAATGACATAATCATGGTTGGGATCAATCTAATTTGTTTAAGACTTGCTGAAGCTCTCTTGCTACTTTTTTTTTTTCTGACTGTCATAACTGGCTGAGAACAAGGACTTTTTTAGAGCAACTTAAATGGGTTCCTGGAAACTCTAATAATTACTCTTACACACGCCACACCAGAAAGCCATTTTGTGACTCTTAACTTACATAATTTTGAAGAGATCTGATTGTTGATTCTTGTTGAAGGAATATATGAATGCATATAAATATGATAGCTTTGGCCCTTGTATTTTACCTGATATTTTTCATCTATTCAGTTGGTTACCTGATCATGTTACTCTACTGGCTTGTTTTGGAGGAGAGCCTTCACCTGTGAAATCTACGGTTACAAAAGCAATCGCCGAGTTCCGACGAACTCATGCGGACACATGGAATGTCCAGAAAGATTCATTTACTGAAGAGCAACTCGAGGTAGCTGTATAAATGTTTGTCACATTCCTTAGGTTGGAGGATTTAAATACCTTTCGTGATTTGTAAACCTCTACTTATTTGATACTGGCAGGTTCTAGCAGATACATCGTCCTCGTCATCATATTTTGCTTGATATACATGGCATTTTTAGCAAGAGAAGGTACTGTAGGAACTTATTAATGATTGAAAGGGTTTCAACACCAATGATTTGGTAGAACAAGAAGAAGTTATGCGATTCTAGGGTATAATTTGTATAGAAGTTTATTTACATTTTTCATTATTTGTGATAAGATATCTGTTATTGTCAATAAATGAAGGGTGTCATTGCCTATTTTGTGATGTAAATATCCTTAAACTATTGAGTTCATTAGATCATCAGATGGTAAATCCCATAGAACGCAGTCTGTATTGAAGAGGGATGAGCCATTTCTAATCTCTTTCCCACCCTGGGATTCTTCTCCATTCTCATCATCGAGCTTTTCATGCAATCTACCTTGTTGGTCACCTGCTGTGCACGTGCTTCCAGTGCACATACTCTGACTCCATGGCGATAAAGCTACTTCGTTGCCAAAAGAAGATGGACCACATAAAAATGCATTAACTGATGAAGGGAAGTAGGCGCAGCTGCCTGCAAAATTGGCAGAGGTAGCACCAGTGGAATCCCAGGTCTTGTTTGGGGGCAGAATTCCAGGTTCTTGCATAGCCCTCGAGAAACCAAGCTTGATTCTCTCAATGGTATCATCATTTTCATCATGTTTAGTGGCAATATAAGGGGATGGGGTGTTCCCTTGTACTCCATTTGTGTTGCATTGTAGCAGCTGGAAATCAATCCGCTTTTTAGTGAGCAGGTGGAGCATTTCATCCTTGAAGCAGCCAAGGGCTGCTTCTGCAAGGTTAGCCACCTGCGGTGTTGCTAGTGTGGTGGCAATCTCTGCCATGAGGTGGGAGAAGGGCTTGTGGGTAACTGGGTCTATTCCCATGCCAGAAAGCTTCCTTTTCAGCTTGGTGTTCCAGTGATTTTTAACATCATTGTCTGTGCGGCCTGGAAGCTGAGCAGCAATCAATGACCATCTGTGATGCCATTTCGCAATCAGTCATTGAATAGCAGAACTTGATACAAAAAAAGGTTTATGCAGCATGTATTGAAAGACTGAGCAAATATATATATATCTCGATTGGTGTACCGGTTGCCAACAACAGAGTGAAGCTTGACAATGGTATGTTCTTCTGCATCCGAAAACTGGCCGTGCTTCAGATCAGGCCGGAGATAATTAGTCCACCGCAACCTGCAACTCTTCCCACATCTCTGGAGACCTTAATCATACAAGGACAAAAAAAAAAAAAAACAATAATAATCCGGTCATAAATAATATCATATGAATGATGATGCTATTAAGAACATTAATGTGGAGGGGGGAGAGGACAGAAACCAGCATTCTTGGGGATGAGCCGCCAGTTACGGGTGCCGTGTTGGGCGATGTAAGAAGAGAGTTTGTTATCTTCTTCAGGTGTCCATTGCCCCCTTTTCACGTTGTCCTTCTCACAACACGGAATCCTGCCCATCTGTGTGTGCTTGTCTTTTGTTTACTCTTCTTCTCTCGCACTATCCTCCTTGAGAAATGCTAATACTTTGGCTACTATAATGCTGTCTACTGTCTAGTGCCTCAAATTTTGGGGGAGCAAAATTATAAAGAAAAGAAAACAAGTGGAAGTGAGAAAAGAAATGGTAAGCGGGTCAATTCTTATATACAGAAACAAAAGTTTGGTTTGCATATGAAATATTGCATGGGGTTAAATAAAATGGGAAATAATAAAAATGACATCGAAGGCGCATGATTTTATTAAACTATTCAACGCTATTGAGAGTGTGAGAGGTGGGCTGGTAGCTCACCCACAAGACACCCGGTCAACTCTCTCTCTCTCTCTCTCTCACTTGTTGACTCCCTTTGGAGGTCCTTGCAGATGTTTCGGGTTGGGTGGCTTTCTGCTTTGATCACACAATTGTACCACCGCCTCCATAGTAGGAGTCTCGAATTCCTTGAAAGCAGAACATGTGAAGTTTAAGGTTGTTCCACGTACGTGTGGCTCATCATTTTGACACGCAGCCTCGAGAGAAAATGAAGGGTCTTGTTTTGCTCAACTTGCAAGAAAGAAGCCATTGATGCGGTAGAGCAGACACAACCAACTGCCCTTGTACTCTTTCTAATTACTCCGTACAAAACATCTTGCCCGATACCTTGTTGACGGGGGGGACTACCAATTTGAATGCCGCCAGTTAAGTGTTCATGTGAATATCTATTATCTAAATACTATTTATTATTCAACATAAAATAATTATATACATCGAAAAACATACACAAATTTTATATAATATTAATTCACAGGAACCGTGCTTTAAACAATTCCAGGTTCCATGTAGTTCTGATGATGAATCCATGGCTTCTCAACTAAAACTTGGAGATGCCTTCACCATGATCAGTAATTCTGCCTCAGGACATCCCTTTTACTCCCTTGGCTCAATCTTGCACTCATCAGCCCTTCAACTGATCCAATCAAAGCAAACGCTGTCACCAAAAAGCAGATGACGCTGAAGGCTCGAAGCACGATCCACTTAATTGTCCATGCCTCAATATTTTTCTGCTTAAAATACATTTCCACAGGAAAATATACAGCTAAGGGCCAAAAGCCGAATCCTCCTACCAATCCAATAACCTGGTTGAAGTAGGGAAACATCATTGCTATCGTGGTTGTTGATACGACGTAGATAGTTCGGAAACACAATCTGAGGAGATTCAATTGGAAACCTGGCAACCGTGGGAATTTGTAGGTGAGATTCTTATTCAAAAATCTGTTGTCTGGATATTTCTCTGCAATCCAGTTTTCAATGACTGCAAATAATGGCTGACTGTAAACCTGTCAGCAAAATCAAACATTGTGAATATTTCAGGGATTGTTACTTCTACGACGCTACGAAGGTGCATCTGCTTATCTTGTTATCATGAACATTGTGTACAGACACATACCTGATAGCCACCAACTAGATGAAGCACAATACAAGCATTGGCCAGGTCAATAAGCCAGTACGGTTCATAAAATCCAAATCCTGTCAAGAGGTTCCCTGGTGTTTTTTCTCCAAAAGCTGCATAACCAAAGCCTCCGCAGCAGAGGTAGAAAAATGTGGTGCCGACAACTGCTATTGTCGATGCCTTCTTCATGCTCTTGCTTTCTGATGGAGGTGATTTTAAAGTATCCTTTACGATTTCCAAGTTTCAACACATACAATTAGTCTATTAAAAGAACTACACTGGTGTTTGATCATTTCAGCTTAAAAACTTACCCATCCAGAATCACAATTCATACCTGTATTTCTAGTAGAATTAGGGAATATGGATATGCAAATGCAATATCTCCAAGTGCTTGAGATACATTCCATACTTTATCAGCTGCCCTGTAAGCTGAGACTCCTGCGATCCCACCCTTAACAAATCCATTTGCTGAAATTTTAGAGACAACAGAAACTATTCAGAATAGATGGAGCTAAAAGTTTACAGGAACAATGACCCCGACACAAGATTTGGAGGGCCAATAATAGCTGATGCTGTACCGCACCTATCACTTGTGCAAACCCAAGTGCAAATCCTATAGAGGCATAGCTGACTGACATGATTGCAGCAATAATTGATAGCCATTGTAGGTTATGGAAATCTGGTATTTGGGACAGTACAACTTGAACCACTCCAAATAGTAGCATATATAAAGAGCCTCCATATTCACAAGTAGCCTCGTGCCCTTCTTTGTGATAACAGTTTGATTTCTGAATTGCCCTTCATCAGAAAAATAGTAATTGTTTTGTAAAGAACCACAAGGGCAATGCTCGTCATTAGAAGATCATTTACATTCGAAGATTCCATGGAAATGCAAACTTAGATGATGAATCTACGACTTGAGAGTAGATTAAATTACAACAGATGTACCTCATGCTGATAGCAGTAGTAATAGTGTAGGCAATTCCTGTTCCATACAAGCCTATTTGTGCTAAGACGCCACATATCAATGCGTTCCTTTTTCCTGAGTCCATGCAATCACCAACTATTAGAAGCTAGTTAATATGTTCATAGCATAATTAAATTAAATCTTTCTCTAAATCGATAGCTTCAACATGATTTGAATTATTAGCAGTAATAGCAGCCACCATAAAACACACATGGTTAAGAGCTTGTTTGGAAACGCGGCCAGCTTTAAATCAAATCCAACAGTTGATTCATGCACTGTGATAATATTTATACCAAATAAATACACAAACATAACATTAACTTAACTCAAGGGGACAAAAATTTGCATAGCTATAATCATCATAATGCCTGTCTACATTTTTTCAATTCTCTCTTGCTTTGTTATGGTCCAAATCAATTCTCAATATCAAAGAGCCCTCCTTTTCTTCTTCTAAAGTTCTTGAAAAATACAAGCAAGAAAGAAAGGGAAAAAAACAATAATAGTGACATTCGCAAAGCCTTATAATTATTAGCTATAATAAATCTTAATATATAAAAGAACTCCAAGCTATAATTTCTATTTATTTAGTACCGTACCCTTCCATTTACTTACATTATCATATTGAACGAATGAATTATTCAATCCATATAGGATTGTTTTTCTTTTTTCATCTATAAATAATTTATAAGTTGACTTTGCAATAACACAATTATTAGCTTCACGTTAAGAGGAATCTGCCATTGTTAATCTATATAGAAAAAAAAGAAGAAGGAAGAGGCCAGCTAACATTTTTATGGTATATATATAGCGGGGATCGTCAGCCTGCAAAAACCTCGTTCTTTGTGCTTGGAGCAACCTTGCTACGTACGACATGTATATATTTAAGCTATCCTAAGTCAATTGTTGTTTCTTTTCATTTTGATATTCTTTGGAGAGAATCCAATGAATGTGGCCCTTCGTCACCCTAATAATTAAGTTGTTTCAATTTCTAACTCTATAGTAGTCGTCGTTGTCTCGGAAAGGGGAGAAATAAAGCTGAGGCTTGGCATGCAGGAGTCCGTCTTGGCCTGAGACCCACAGCAATTCCGTTTGGTGGCTGCACAAATGACAAATCTTGCTGTCTCCCATCTATATTTATTTAATTCTCTTGACTTGTTTGCTTCAACCTGTATAAAGGGCAAGCATGACGCCCTAATTTTCAAGCAAAAATCTCAAAATCCAAATTCATTTCATGTACAAACAAGCAAGCACTCTAATTGAAACTTGCTAGTGGGCATGGATATATAAATAGGGGGATTCAATTGAAAAGGAAATTGGAATAATATTCTTGTATCTTATCTTACCTAAAGTCTCATGAACAGCTTCAAGGTAAGATCGATTTCTCTTGGGACCAAATTCAGGATCAGGAGATCGATAACAATCGCAGAGAAGGAAAGCAGAAACAAGGGTGACTAAAGCAAAACAAAGCATGGTTACAGGACCAGCAATCCACCCTAACTGAGCCATGCTCCATGCTAGTGATAGCACCCCTGACCCTATCACTCCGGTTATTATGTGTGCCACTGCCGTCCATGCGGTCCCTTCATCACATTTCATTTCACAATCACTTGATTTGAAGTTTATATATATATATAT
>Ga0325411_1003205_pt1 | contig 18424 bp, 16 predicted proteins | sample PopdelMetagenome_13_FD_206181 | JGI IMG/M metagenome (GOLD analysis project Ga0325411, IMG submission 206181) | Populus deltoides microbial communities from Bellville, Georgia, United States - Xylem-PdIQD-R4 | ecosystem: Host-associated > Plants > Phyllosphere > Stem > Wood/Secondary xylem...
GTTTGTTGACTGTTCTGTTGTTAAGCTCATAACTAGTTGAATTAAGGCAGATACCAAGTTGTTTAAGGCAAGGCGTGTTGTATAGCCAAATCAGCAGTGACTGTAACTCGGCTGCGCTGGAGCAATTTTCAGTTTCTGATTCACTTGGCTGCAAGAACATGATTACATAAAGTCCCCTAATACTCAACCTACAAGGATTAGTACAAGTGATTCAAATAGGCTCTACATGCAGGAAGGTTCAAGTCCCATCATTGCATAGCTCGAGAATTTCTAGCCTTAGTGGATCACTGGTAGGCATGAGGCTTCTTTCATGAAAGATATAGAGTGGGTTCTTGTGGATCCAAGAACTGACATGACTTCGACGCAGCCAGTCCCAACTCCTAAGATATGGTCTCTGGAATTTGTGGAGAAAAAAAAGCAGCAGCAAGTCCCCCCAATACTCAGTTGCTATAACATCATTTTGTATGGATCAACTCCTTTGTTAAATGTGAAGTGTAACATGACATCCTTTGGAGAATTCTGTAAAACGAAAGGGTGAGCACCCTTTACCAGGAAACATTATATGCACAGTCATGTCCTCAAAGACTGAAACCAAATTGACTGCCAAATCAAACGTTCTGGTTTCAAATGTGACATAATGACTAAACAGTGCGATCTTCAACAAGTCGCTAACAGCACTTTAAAATTAGCTACGTAGTGAATTCTTCTGATCAAACAAGCATTCAGATTCGGAAATCCAGGAAAGTTGCTCGTCTCTTGACCATGTGAGAGGAGACAAGTTTGACAGTTCGATCTCATGACCTCTCCACATGGTGACATGATAACAAGTTTGAACCAATCCAATATTGGGCATTCATCAAAACATCCCATCTTCTTGATGGCTTATTCCATGTTCCAGCCTTGCAAATGCTAATTTGAGTCAAATGATTATCCAACTGGCCCATGTGCAATCGTTAGCCCTATAATTGATTTCTATCCAACACTAACCCTCTACATCATGAAATTTTCCTCCCTATCCTCGCTGTTTTGGAGCCCCTCGATGACATATTTCACTGATAAATCATGACTGCAACAGGAATCCAAGCCTTCCCTCACAGATCTCCCACTAGAAAAAGGATATGTGATCTCCTCCGCTTCACAATATTTAAACTTCTACCGTTAAAAAGAATAGAACAAGTTGCTATTACCAAGAATTGTATATATAACTAGGACAGAAGGGCATTGAGGTGAAATCACCATCAAACTTGTTCTTTTCTGCACCTCCAATCTATCTACAGATACATAGACCAATAGGATTTAACCCCTCTACTCGCCGCTGTCCTTGCTCACTTCTAAATTTGAGAAAGGTTGAGAGCAGTTAAGATGGTCAATCTTAGAAGTCCTAGATTCCTAGTCCTGTATGCATTTCAGTTTCTTGTGCTGGTGCAAATCCAAGTCTCCTGTTACCAGTACAAGGTTGGAGATTTAGATGCCTGGGGTATCCCTACTTCAGCAAATCCACAAGTGTACACCTACTGGTCCAAATACCATACCTTGAAGATTGGGGATTCTCTCTGTAAGTCCCTCTTGTCTATTCTGTTTTTACGATCTTCCTGCAAATATCTCTTGGCAATCTCTCATGCCTAGCTTCTTGTTTCAGTGTTCTTGTATCCACCAAGTCAAGATTCTGTGATTCAAGTCACACGAGAAAACTACAACTCCTGCAACCTGACAGATCCCATCTTGTACATGAACAATGGCAACTCTTTATTTAACATCAGTGCATATGGGGACTTCTACTTCACGAGCGGAGTTCAAGGGCATTGTCAAAAGAAGCAGAAGCTACACATATCTGTGCCTGGCAATGGTTCAGCATCAGCATACTCTCCCTCTTATGGTCCTAGTGCATTGCCTGACACTGCACCCTCTTACCCTACCGTGTTTGGCAGTATCCCATTACCACCTTCTTCTTCACCAACAAACAGATTTTCAATCTTGTTATCATTCATTATAGGAGCAGGTATTTGGGCAATAATGATGTGAAGGAAATTATTACAAGAACCCAGATGAGGATTTAGTAATTGGTTTATTATTTTTTTTCACTTTGGCAATTATTTATTTACTTCACTGGCTTAAAAGCTCCTTCATATCAGTTCATACATAAAAATTTGGTTTTTGTAACTCTTCCGGTCATTCAGGAGAATAATATGGTGGTAATTTTTCATAACTATAAAGCATAATGTTGCAGCTGCTTCTGGTATAGCTGTATACAGCTGTATTTTGTATTCAAAGTTCAAACTTTTGCTTTACAAAGAGAATCTATAAGATTGTATAAAAAGGAACTTCACTGCTTCCTGATTTGCTCTTCTATGAAAACATGATACTAAAAAAACAAATTCATGTGAAAAGGTCGAGGTTAAACAGATGAGGTCCAAAACACCACCACAGCCCGCTATTATTGGCCGTAACATGCTCTGACTTTTGAGTTAATTTATAATTGACACTTGCCAGCTAGCCATAAACCTTGTGCTGAGCGCCGACAGCCCCTTGTGCTCTTCTCTCTGTCTCTCGGAATGCTGAATGAGACCTTTCTTAAATTTTCATGTAATGCGGGTCATGCTACAGTATCTAGATGTTACAGAATCGGGGCAGCATATAAAAAGGGATACTTAAGATGTGACTTCCATACTCTGTTCAAATTGATTCAGAAAATGCATTTTGCCAAGTTTCAGAGAAGATAACAACAGTGCCTGCTAGCTAGCTACAAAGGTTAGAGGCACAAAGTTTTTCCATAAGAAACTAATTTACTGCCATTGCATAAATCATTAACTGTTAGGACTTTTACTTGGTCGGCTGCATAATTGCAATACAGGTAGCCTGATCTCTAGACCACTATGACATATTGGCCCAGGATATGATCCCTCTCTAGCCCAATGACCTTAGGAATAACAATCATAAACTAGGCAGAACAATCACATACATCTCACTAACTACTAACAATTTTGAGCACTGTGGAATCCTATTTGGTTAATATGATGGAATGTGAAAGTTATTCAGCCAGCCATAACAGCATCTAATGCCATCGGCTTTTCTTCAGAAGTATAGACTGTTTCTGGAGCTGCACGGTCTGCAAACTGTGTGGCCATAGACTTGGATTCTGTCACTGAAAAAGGACTTCTCATTTGAGAAGCAGTGGAGTCTATTTCCATTGCGGAAGCCCGGGGAGGAGATGAGGGCTGCACCACAACGTCTGGGTAGGCAGCCTTAAATCTTGCTCGCAGACCCTCATCAACCAATCGCACTCCTTCCAACTGATTGCCAAGGGACATCCAGCTGATGGTACAAAAAATAACAGTTAGATTAAAGTATGTTAAAAATATATGAAGCATAATTATGATCCATGAAAACCATACCCTGCTTGAGTGTTGTGCATGCGAGCAAACAGCTCCAGCTTCCTTGTCCTGGGACTTATCCTCTCCAGCAGAGGGTACATCTGCAAAAAGCTTATTCATATAAGCTGATATGAAAACTGATAGCAATGACTTGAATTATTTCAAAAGCACCATGGAATCATAGTAATGGTAACGTAACAATGGTAATTAAGAACTAATTTATGAAAGAGAAAAATGAGTCGAGGTGATTGGGAATGGCTTGACTACTGAGAACTTTGGACATGTTTTTACAGACCTCATCTGGCTTACGACTTGTCTCTCGAACCTCAGCAACTATGACGTCAGTGTCAATGTTCCTGTTTACTTCTGGATTTCCCTTTATTCCAACAAGGCAATGTTCCTTACTGTGGTTAAGCCAATGCCCTGTTCTACCAGTTCTAATTATTCGCTGAAGTTGATTGGTCTTTACCCAAATAATCTCTTCAACACGCTTGTACCCCCAAAGTTCTAAACTGCAAGAAACACATGATACTCGTATAAATTGAAACTGGCATTCACATGTACCATGATTTTACAGACAACAACGCAGAATTATTAACCATGAACAAAATATAATTAATCCAGTGATAATTAACATATGTCCAAAGAGACACCTACCATTCACGTCCAAGCTCCATGGCACGTCCAGTAACCCAAAGAAAAATTAGACCATCAGTTTGCAACACAGGGACATTGAGGTTGCGCATTTCATCATCAGCCATTGTTCCATAAGGCAGTTCCATATGAATGTCCCATGGTGGATCAGCCATGATAACTCCAAATTGACCTAAAATCTCCATTTTGAAATTACGAATATCACAATTAATCCATTGTGGTTCGCCAAGTTCTACTTCTGAACAATATTCAGCACGTTGGGGCTTTAAAGCTTTGGGGGGAGGAAGTGCTGCAGCACCCATTGCCATAGGAGACACATCCGGTGTTGGGTCAAGCTCATAATGGACATACTTGCAAGTCTATCACAGAAAAAAAACTATATTAAGTAAATGATGTCTCAAAATGTTACTGATAACATTCCCAGTTTAAGTTATTGTAATCAAAGAGAAAACAATTACCTTCATGTGGCGGCAAGTGTCAAGAAAAGAACAGTCCCCTTGACTCACGTCAGTATGAGGAGCAATAATTCGACGAAAATGAACCTGTAAACAGGTAAGGCACCCAAAAGGCATAATACATGATTATCATGAATGTCAAACCAAGCTAGGTGAAACAAGGAAGCACAGAAAGTTTGCAATTACCTAGGGCAACACCATTAACTTGCATGCCATATAACCAAAAAAGGAGAGAAAATGTAAAGATACATTAGCACAGTTATTGCTTAAAAGCGAACTTGTGTTAGATGCTCAAACAATCTTTGTTCTTCAACTGATTCCCTCTTTCCTACACATGTTGGTCTTGTAGTCACTCTATCTGCTTTCAATATCTCATTTCTTTGGTATTATTTATGTGGAATCACTTATTTGGCATTTTTGTCGAATAACAGAGATTACACCCCAACCTGATCATATAAATGCTGTTGCATGCTAAGTTGGAAATAATAATAGTACGATGTATTTACTGACCTTCTCACATGCAATAAAGGAACCACATTGACGTCTACAATCCTCTTTTGTTAGAGCCGAACAATACTCCTTTAGCTGAGAACCACCTTTGGTTTTGAACTGAAACAACAAATGAATAATGTCATCAGCTAATACAATCAGTAGCAGATGCGAAAGGGGTTGGACAACCAAAGCTAAGCAGTGGAAACCTGTTAAATAGAAATCTTCTTTTGAAATGAATTTGCAGTTCAAAAACCCCATAAATGGCAAACAGATCTCACCTATGCAATAGTAAATAAATAAGAGTTGAAACACTTGAACACTTTTAACATTGACACTTTTATCATTCAGCCTATGGGAAATTACTGTATAAGTTCTTATTCTATAGGATCGGATGGCTTAACTAAAGTTGCAAAACACAAACTGCAAGCAAAGTCTAGAACTAAATGCCAAGTACCTTAGCAGCCACAGCAGTTTCTCTCGCAGTAGGTCGATGAATGAGGTCCAAAAGCTCCTCACCAGTCTTTGATTTCTGCATTTCCCTAAATGACTTCTTATTCAGCAAAGCCTCCAAATCCTTCATTTCATCCTCCTCGCTCCTTTGCTTTTGCTGCTGCGATTGCATTGGCAAAGGCATAGGCGGCCTCTGCATCATCCCTCGCGGCCCCATCATCATCCCTCGAGGTCCCATCATCCCTCCCCTAGGCCACATATCCCCACCGCCACCCATCCACATGTCCCCCATCAATGGCCTTTGCATCACAACCGGCCCTCCAATCCCATAAACCCCATTACCATTCACATCAACCCCGCCATTGCTATTAACATTATTACCAATCCCACTACTCTGATTCTGATTAAAATCACCAGAACCTGACAATTCTAAATTCTGTGTATATTGTGCACTTTCAGGCAATTCTTTAACTAACCGGTTTCTATCAATATTTAATACCATAACTCTAGACTTGCCGCTTACCACAAACTCCTCAAGCTCAATCCCACGATTCTCTTCCGCCATTGACCTCAAAGCCATTTCCACCGCCAGAATCGCCCCAGACTCACCTCCAACCTCCCTAATCGCCGCCTTCTCGGCCTCGGTCGCATTCTGGTCATTCTCCAACTTCCTCAAAACAGTTGACGAATCAATTGGATTAAAAGGCACCCTTTGAAGCAAACATTCAGCCACCATTACTCTCACAACAGCCAATGGACTCCCACTCTCAGCCCCATCACCTTCAAAGTTTCCATCTTTTCTCTCAAGTTTCGAACTTTCACCCAAAATTTCAGGTCTTGAGTCAATATTAGCTCGTGGGTCATTGGGATTCCTTGAATTTGATCCAATTTCAAGGTGGGCTCTTGATGTTGAAGCTGGTAGTGGTGGTGTTGGGGTGAAGGGTTTGTTATTGAAAGAAGAGACAATTTGTAAGGACAGGTCAAGAGAGGATACAATGTTGGGAACTAAATCTTGAAGAGAAGCTAATAAGTCAAGTTGGGTTTTATGTTGGGTTTCTATTCTTGATTCTAGTCGGGAACGTAGGTTTTTTATTGTTGCTACTGTTTTGTCTTCACCATTGTTGTTTCGGTTCTTGTTTGGATGAGTCTCCATTGATTTTTGGTGGAAAAAATATTGTGTGGTTTTGAAGATCAGTTGATTCTTGTAGGTGATTTTGAGGGTTTAAAAGAAACAGATGGGTGTCGCGGCTACCAGTACCAGAACCTGGAGATTTGAGGCTTTTGTTTTTTAGGTTTTATAGGTGAAGAAGACGAAATCGGAAAGAGAGCTTGAAAAAACACCCGACTTCGGTGGTTAGGCCCAATTTCTTTTATGCGGGCATTATCTTTCCATGGCCCAAGGGTAATAAAGTCTGTCCCCAAACTATCATGGAACTATCAATTGGACACTGAAACAAAGAGTTTTCCCAATCAGGGGCCCCGTGCATTGAACATTCTCAACTTAATCCCAGCCTTAAAACACTTTATTTTAAAATAATAATAAAATAAATAAAAAGGACCCATTAAAAATATAGGTTTTAATTGATAGCATACATATATGATGGACTCAATTGGGAAATGTTTTGTATTGGGTACCTAACTGAAATGTAAGTGAGAGTTGGGGGACGAATTAAATGCCCTTTCCCTATTAAATTCTAGCCGACGTTAGTTTACTTTGTTTTTTCAGGTCAAACTTCTCCTTGGAAAACCAGGTCTAAAGACCTAATTATTATTAATTTAAACAAAGGAGCTAATTATCCCTAATTTTATTTCATGATTGGACCATGACATGTTGACACTAGGATAGACAAATATGGTAGATAAATCAGATTTAACCCCATTTGCTATTGCTATCCAAATAAAGATCGGACAAAATTTAAAAGAAAATTGGTTTAAAATTAATTTTTTAATGTTTTTTAATTATTTTAATACGTTGATATTAAAAATAATTTTAAAAAAATAAAAATATATATTATTTTAATATATTTTTAATAAAAATATTTTAAAAAATAATTATTATCACACTCGTGTATCAAAATAATCTGATGGCATGATATCACATTATAAAAGTACCTACACATATACTTCTTTAAAATTATTTGGATACCTATAGCAATTAAATATTTTTAAAAAAAACTAATTATTATGGCAAGTTTTAATGTGGCTTCTTTTATGATTCATTGTTGATTCAATAATGATTTTTTTTTTTAGTCATTAAGTTTTTTATATATATAATCTTATCCTTTCATGCGTTGTTTTTAATGTTTTGTGAATTGATTTTTTTTATTTTTTTATATATTATTAAGAAATAATAGTTTTGATAAGCTATCAAAACTTGACTGGAGATCAATTTAATAAGATATAATTTAATTTATAGTATAAAGATACAGTTTAAAGAATAAGAATGAAACTAAAAAATATAAAAAACTAACGTGGCCTATTTTAAATTCACGTAAAAATATAATTCAGTCCATGTATTTATTGTTGACTTTTTTAATCCCTTTAGTTTTAGTATTTTTAGTTTTGGTCTAAAATTTTTTTATTTATATTTTTAGTTTTTGGGTTTGAGAATGAAAGGAGAAAATTATCAAAAATAAAAAAAGGAAATAAAACATGATTGGTTGATAATATTCAACAAATGGATGATGCTTTGTCTATTTTTTTTAGTTCGAGAAGTATAAATTTTAACCATATCTTATATATACGTGTGTGTTTCTAGTTACCTCGTACCCTTGAGCCGAGAAGTAGTTGCATGGATATGTGTTTTTTGTTATGTAAATGATATATTTGGAAGAATTAAAATTTTGTGTAACGTACTTTTGTGTTTAATGATTATAATGTTTAACTTATTTTTGTGAATGATGTAGTTTAAGTAAGTTGTTTTTATAAAGTTAGTTTATAATTTTGTTGTATACTTATTTAAACATATTTATTTTTCAGAGAAAGAAAATGATGTACGCCAAGAACTATTTAGCTTTAAATATCTGTTCTATAGAAAAGAAAAATAACAAAATGGGAAGTTGATATTATGGTTTAGTTGTGAAAGTTCACTATAACGGGATGAGTATTGTGATTGTTGTTTTCAGATTAAAAAGTTATTAAATCGATAACTTGGTATTAAAAATATAAAGAAAACTCTGTTAAAATTTCAGTTAAATATGCATAAAAAATTGATAATTGCAAATATATATATAAATTGTGATATTCTTCCTGAGTCATTACACCAAGACGCGCGGTTAAATCACTTTAGCCATATTGACAAATATTATTCATGGTAATAGTATTTTTATTAATTTAACCTTTCAACAATCAAATTTTTTTTCATTTAGTTTTTTATTTATTTCATCATTTGGTTGTTTTGAGCTTTGTAATTTTTTTTTATGTTAGGTTATATACTAGTCTTGTGAATTCCCCCCCCCCCTCCCCATTGATTTCAATATTCAATATTAGATTCATTGGAAGTGAGGCTTCATGTTTTTTTTATTTTCTTTCTATTAATTTATCTTGATCTCATGACTTTGGTCATGAGTTTAACCCGAGTTAACTCGGATTTTTTTTTTTTTAAGATTTTATCCTTTAACATTGGGTCAGTTGAGAATTAAGTTTTATATTTTTTTTATTTGCTTTATATGGGGTACCCGAGTCATGGGTTTGACAGGTTGGCCTAGGTTAACTCTTTTTATTTTTTGTGTCTTTTTTAATTGAATATTCTTTTAATTGGAATTCGTAATTTTTTTATTTGTTTTTCATGTAGTTATTCCATCTTATAACTTAAGTCACTAATTTGAAAGGTTGATTTAAGTTGAATCTGCTTATTTTTAGGGTTATTTTTTAATTGATTTTGTTTTTTAATTTCACCCTTTAGTAATTCAATTTTTTTATTTAGTTTTTTTTTTAATTTTATCTTTCAATATTATGTTATTTGGGAATTGGACTTCATAATGTTTTTCAATTTGATTTTTGTAAAGTTATGATGGTCTCATGAATTTATTTATTTTTCTCTCGATTTCAACTTTAAATATTAGATATGTTGGGAATAGAGTTATGTAATTATTTTTCTTTGCTTTTTATGAAGTTATCTTGGTCTCATTACCAGGTTTTGAATTTAATAGGTTAACCTGTGTTGACTTAAGTTGTTTTTTGTCCTTTTTTTAATTGATTTTTTTTTAATTTCATCATTTAATATTGGGTTGGTTGGAAATTGAACTTTATATTTTTTATTTATTTTTTATGGGTTATTCCAATATAATAATCTGGGTTAACTCTTTTTTATTTTTTAGGTCTTTTTTTAATTAAATATTTTTTTTACTGGGATTCATAATTTGTTTTTAGAATTTGCTTTCCATGTAATTATTCCATCTCATAACCTAGGTCACTTATTTGACAAGTTGACCCAGGTTGATTCTAATTATTTTTTAAGATTATTTTTTAATTGGTTTTTTTTTTCAATTTCACTCTCCAACAATTCAATCTTTTTTTATTTAGTTTTTCTTTTAATTTTATCTTTTAATATAAGGTTATTTAGGAATTAGGCTTCATAATATTTTTTAATTTGATTTTTATGGAGCTATCCTGGTCTCATAAATTTATTTATTATTCTCTCGATTTCAACTTTGAACATTAGATCTATTAGGAATAGAGTTTTGTAATTATTTTTCTTTGCTTTTTATGAAGTTGTCTTGGTCTCATTAACAGCTCTTGAATTTAACAGGCTAGTTTGGTTTGATTTAGTTTTTTTTTTATTTTTTTTTAATTGATTTTTTTTATTTTACCCTTCAATATTAGGTTGATTGGAAATTAAACTTTATAATTTTTTTATTTTTTATGAGATTATTCCAATCTCATGACCCGGGTTACAGATTTGATAGGTTAACTTGGGTTGATTAAGGTCATTTTTTTATTTTTTTTAATATATATATATCTATTAAAAATAGATTAACTTGGATTGACTAAGGGAAGAAACCTGGGCATTGATCCATGTGTTATTCCTTCACATTCATCGTGAAATTGCAATTGCTAGCCCAAAAAAAACAAAGGGAAGAAAGAAAAACGTTCCATGCATGCATATACCACCACAAACGGGGAGGATACTGGAGACTGCAATATTGCAGTGAAATGCATGTATTTACGTAATGCTATATTTTGACACAATCGATCATGGTTTTTATATATAGTCTCCAATCATAGTGGAGTGTGCTTTTTATATTATTATTTTAGATTTGATTCACAATAAATAAAAATATTCCAATCATAGTGGAGTGTGCTTTTTATATTATTATTTTAGATTTGATTCACAATAAATAAAACTATGAGAAAGGAAGAAACTTTTTATGACTAAAATGATTTTGAATTGTAAATTCATTAATATGATAAAAAAACGATTTACTTAAAGCTAAGAAACCAAATCTAATTCATTATAGGACTAATCGGCCATCTCAAGCGCAAACCTCTTGTTGCACACATGCACGATAAAGGAGGACAAGATGGACCCAAGAATCCATCATCCATTGTCAACGTAGGGGAAGGTTTATACGGCCTCTCAATTTGCAACAGTGTCAATTCATTATTCTTGGAAGAGCATTCATACATGGGTAGCTTTGTAATTTTGAGCTAGAACCACTTTAACATCTAGAAATGCAAGTTGTCATCTTCCTAATCAGAAACTCACCAGACTCTGACACACTTAACAGAACCCTAAAACTCCCACTCTCCCCTCCCCTGTCATATCAGGCTTACACTTCTATATCACACCGGGCAGGTTTGTTTTTTTTTTTTTTTACATTACCAAATACATGTCATCATTATTTAAGTGAATCTTTAATATTAAATGATGATCAATATGGATTATTGAAGTTCTCTTGTTTTCTTTGGAGATGAAGGGAGTCTTTAGCATGATGAGCTAGCTAGTCTAGTTATATTTCATGGGCTATTCAAGGAAATTAGTTTGAATTACTGGGTTTTACTTCTTTCCTGGCCTTGATCATCTGTCATTTGCAATTGGGTTGTTCTTGTTTTTCGCTTTCTTGATGCTCGGTGCCATCTTTAGCTGTTAATTAGTTCCGTCTTCAACTAAAGATTTGATCTTTGCAACTTTTTTTTCTTCTCAGTTTTGCGTTCGCCGCAGATTTCTTGTCAAAGAAAAGATAGCAAATGATGCGTTGTTGTATCACATATAGCTTGTTGGTGTAGAAAGTGAGCTTCTTCTCTTCACTTTGATCTTTCTACGTGTTCTTGATTTGGTTTTGTTATAGTGGATTAATACTGTTTGTGGGTTTTTATGGATTCCCATAAAGGATCTTGATTTTTGTGGAACTGGTTAGCTCGTGGGTGTTGTTTTGTATTTGTCAATGGCAGAGGTGGTTGGGCCAAGGTTGTACAGTTGCTGTAATTGCAGAAATCATGTTGCCCTTCATGATGATGTCATTTCTAAGGCTTTTCAGGTCAGGGAAAGATTAATGCTAATTCTGCTTTAGTTATGAGTTTGATCTATAATTCATTAGAGAGCTCTCTTGTAAGAGCAAGAATGTAAGAATCGGTAAAGAAGAGTTAAAAAAATTCATGAATTCATGGAAGATGCATTTTTAAGTGAAAAACATTTTGATCACAATCCCAAACACACTTAAAGCATCCGGTTGATATTGTTCTGCCATTATTGTATAATTTGACCTTCATCAACTCTTTTTTTGTTCCTGCATCTGATAGATTCTTACACTCTATTGCAGGGAAGACATGGTCGAGCCTTTCTGTTCTCTCATGCGATGAATGTTATGGTGGGGCCGAAGGAGGATAGGCATCTAATGACTGGCCTCCACACAGTTGCTGATGTCTCTTGCTCCGACTGCCGTGAAGTGCTTGGTTGGAAATATGAACGAGCTTATGAGGAAACACAAAAATACAAGGAAGGGAAGTTCATACTTGAGAAGTCAAAAATAGTCAAAGAAAACTGGTAGCAATTGTGCAGCTCCCCCCCCCCCCTCTCGTCTTTCCCAATGTTGTTGTAAGTGGATGAAATTGTGGGTGCTATTGCATGTACATCTTGTGCAGGAAAACCTCATGAATTGCAAATATTGACGTGATGTTCCTCAACACTCATTCTTGTGCTCCATGTATGGATATTCTACTTGAGATCGTTGTCTTGGTAATAAATTGGTAATAGTTCTCTCTATCATGATTAATGTTTGTTATGTGAATGTAGTTGAAGTTTTAGCACCTTGGGAGTTTCTAAGGCGCATCAAACATGACTAAGAATGCCGATGTTCTGATGCCGAAACAAATTTATTCTGTCCCTAGCTGAATGTTTTCCTTTTAATAAAAAATGGGGATTATTAGTCAAGTTTGTAATGATCTTCTCAATTGTCTTATCGGCCTCTTGTTCCGGCCTCACAAAAGGCATAATCAAACATGGTGAGCCCTCATGCTAACTTGAAAATAACATGTTATCCGGTGATCATGTAGGAGTTGTCTCTACCAGTAGCATGTGTGCTGTCGCTCTATGAGCGGGACAGACTTTAAATTAACGGGTAACCAGATTTACTATTTAATGAGGACGATTGTCACATTTCTAGACAGTTGGCCATGCTTCTGGATGCTTACACAACTGGCAAAATGCCTGTCTGCTAGAAAAACTTCATTTTAGTACAAGATTGAATGCCCAAGAAAACTTTTGAGTTATGAAGCAGGGGAGTGCAAAAATGCGTGGTCACATGCATGCGTTCTGGGCAGCTGCAACTTCCACTTGCAAGGCATTTCAAGGACTTTCAAAGTTGTGAATAATTGAGGAAGAAACAAAAATAGTTCTGGTATAATTGTCCTTCTTCTTCTGACAGAATATTCCACTGTATCATCCATGCTCAACAGGTTATCTAATGCGAGAAGATAGCACTTCGTTTTTAGTAGTCTGATTGCCCTCTTAAACAGAGGCATTTTTCCTGCTTTTAGACTTTCGGAAAAGCAATTGTTACGCCTTTACGAAGCTAATTGGCTTAAACACTGCAATCATACAACTGGAAGCCATCATATTTCGGTATTGCTTCTCAACTTAAATTTTGCTTGCCCATATTGGTTTAGATTCCTGTCTAGGGTCAGCCAGGCTACATATTCCGCCATGGAATCATTCATTAATAATATATTAAACATTAATTTAAAATGCGACAATACAAGTAAAGATAAACAAGAGAATAACATAATTAAATAAATAAATAAAAGGCAGTAAATATTAAACATCATTGACAAATAATCTCCACAGTTATGGCAACTATTGCCTAATTAATGGACATGAGAATCCAGATCAGTTACCCTATGAACTTCATGGTCATTAAAAATTAAACACTATTGACAAATAATAAGGCAAATAGGTGAAAGAGCTCATGCCATTAATCAATGAATTAAAACATGAGCCCCAATTCTCTATATACAAGAAAACAAACAAATGATCGAAGTTAAATTGAATGAGATCAACAATCAGCCAAAATGAAAAAATAGGATCTACCAAAAAATGAATCAAACCCCGTTACAATATGAAAAGCAGCCACTAAAGCAAAAATAAAAATAAAAGAAAAAATAAAGGTGTGTATGTAATCATCACATAACATACATCTTTGAAATCCACCTTCTCTTGGCATTTTCTATGGCTTCCTCCCTCGTCTTCATGAGTTCTTGGAAACACTGATTATAGTGTGAATCAATTGAATCAAGCTCCAGCTTTAGTTCAGAACCATCTTTGTCAGCAAGGGACAGAGAACAAATGATAGACAAGCTTGCATTTCTTGACATACCAGAGCATGAATCAATATGGAAGACCTCGGAATTTCTTGCAGGTTTGTTATGTTCTGGTATACCATCTTCATGCATCCAACACTCCAAATCCAAATCATACACATCCGATTGAAGACTGCAACTAGAAGATCCCAGAGACTTGTTAGTACTGGCATCAGAGGCAATTGCCATATTATATTCAGCAGATACGTCTAAATTGACTGATTGTAGAGCCTCGTGATCTGTAATGTTAGTCAATGGTGAGAAGTCAGGTGTTTTCACTGTCTCAGAAGTTGCATGGTTTTCCAGCTCAGAAGAGCCATTTCGTACACTTGATGAAGTATTCCAGCAAGGAACGAGCTTCACTATCAAGCTATCAATCAACTCAGCAATGACAGCCACATCTTCAGAAGACAAATCAAGTTGTTCAACCATCTCCTCAGCTATTGAAACTGCAGTATCTGAATTGAGATAAAATGTAAAATGGATATTCCTTGCTCGACCTGTTACAGAAACAACATTATTTAGACCACCGTTTAAAAAAAAAAATAGACGTTAATTTGTACAGAATAATTGCTCACCACATGGATCAGCAATGCGCAAAGTCAATGAAACTGTATTATCATTGCTTTTCTCCGCTCTCAATCTGAATTCATTATTCTCAGTGAACCTATGAAGTTCTAGAGTTAAAAACTGTGGAGATTCATTGATGCTTTTCGGACAAGATCCCAATGAAAGCATCTTGCAATCAATGTCCATGTGATGGGATTCTGATTGTGGCAAGTGGACTTGTTTGCAAATAACATTCGGTAACTGTGACAAACTAGAAACAACTTCCTTTGAATTTTCAGTTGCTAGGAATGGGTCTTTCAAGAGATCTATGGCAGACAATCTCACAGATGCTGGAACTAAACACTTCTCTATGAATTCCTTAACCTGGAGGTCATTCACCTTACCAAGGGAAGCAGGCTTAATGCCCTGCAATAGAAGTTAGGAGCGATGACAATATGAGCACTTTCAAGTAAATTCAAAGTAAATCACATGGCAAATGGTCTTAAAACTCACCGAGGTGACCTTCTTGTATATCTGTGCAGGATTTTTGCATTCACTGTACGGGTATTCACAAGTAACCATCTCTAACATGCACATGCCAAAAGAATAAATGTCAACAAGTTCATTGTATTCCTCTTCATAAAGCTCCGGAGCCATAAATTCAGGTGTACCTGCAGAATAGAAAATGAATCACAGAGTCCCAATGCATAGTGGTTCGACCCAAGTTGTAGTGGTTCAGAAATTGAAGCTATTACCTATGACACTTCGTGCAATGGGCTGCTGCATGACAATTGCCAATCCAAGATCTCCGATCTTAACTTCTCCATTGTTTCCATTAACAAGTATATTGTCGCATTTCAAATCGCGATGAATGATACGAGGACTGCGAGTATGTAAATATTGTAGACCTCGAAGGATCTGCCTTGCCCAGTTTTTGATGGCTTTCATGTCAACAGTCTTGTGCTTCTTTCGATACCTAAATCCCATAATAACAACAAATTACACAAACAAACTTGGAAAACATATGAAACAAAGAACATAAACATGAGAAATAGCAAATGAAACTCACTGCCTCAAGTTCCCAGAAGTGAGTAACTCTGTGATCATGTTAATAGTCTTATTCTTATCGTCCACCCAGGAGTCATAAAACTTGATGATGTTTTCATGTTTCAAAGACTTCAGCAGATGAACCTCTGAATACAATCTCTCCAGCTGCTGTGATGACTGCAAGACATCTTCAATATCCACTTGATTCCATGCCACTTCAATTCCATCAACTTCATCAAATGCCTTGTATCTGCCCATCATAACAAAAATTCCAACGAAAAAAAAATTAACACATGGGTTCTTCTATATAAACTTCAAAACCACCGAGGAAAAAAAAAACTAAGAAGAAATAGATTGAAGAGCCATACACAGTCTTGAATGCTCCTTTCCCCAGAATTTCATCGTACTGGAGCAGTAAAAACGAAAACAAATAAATATATAATACCGCATGCAAATAACTCAGTTTTTCAACAATTCTCAAATCCGTCAGACGCTGATACTTCACAGGGTACAGCTAAATTTACCAGTTTAACATAAAAATCAGTAACTAACGAGCCAAAATCATTGCTTGCATGTCAATTTAGCTGCAATGCAATGCGATGCCAAGACAAGTAATTCAGCTAATTTGGGAATCGAATTAACAAAACCATAAATTAAAATTGCAAAAAGCCCTATTTTTTGAAGTTGAAAAGCTAAAAAAAAATCACAAGAATCCATACCCGAACGTACCGACCTGTCGGATCTTTCTCTGCGAACTCTCCACAGCCATCTTCACTAAAAGAACCGGAATCCATATCCACAAAAACGACAAAAAAGCCACCGAAAACGACACGCACAGAAAAAACTATCAAAGCAGCTTAATTGGGTTCGAAGAGGAAGAAGTAGAATTGAGGAGAAGAAACAGTTTTTCAGAGAAAGCTTCACAGGCAATCGAATAAGAGTCAAATGGGCAACGGAATCGGAATTCGAACACAAATAACATCTCCGATTCCTCTTCTGATTCCAATTCCTTGCGATTTCGAATTGATTTCCTCATCATACAGGACCTAAACCCACCCATATTGCTATTACACACATATTTTGTGTTTCAATTATCTCCCTCGATTAGAGCTTGAAGAAACCCTAATCTGTCTTTAGAGAAGACGATCCTGATTAATATAAATTGTGTGGGAATTTATCGAGAGAGGGGCACGTGATTTACACTTCCAATAGACGGGGCGTGGGATTAAGGCGTTTGAATTCACGAGGAATTTTGGGCAAGCCTCCAATTAGTCCCTTAATTATGCATAGTATTTGTATGGAATCTTTACTGCTGATTTTATCAATTTAGTCCTTCATCGATCTACCTTTCTTCTTCTATTACAATGATCAAGGATTAAATATTACACCTACTATTCAAGTGTTTTATACTATACTATTTCTCCAAAAGCCTTAGGCTCGAACTCGTACAGGGTGGGGTGGTGGTGGTGATTTGTATTGGACAGTTTGAAAACAAGTGCAAAATCTAATAATTGTTTTCAATTATTCTAACAAAAGGGCCCTATTGAGGAAATTTATATAGATAGAGGACCGAACTTATAAAATAAGTGGTAAGGGGACTTAGTCAAATAATCTATAGTTTGAGGACTAATTTAAGGCTTGATCTTTTGATCTTTCTATTTAGAAAAGAAGAAGAAAAAAATCAGAGAAGGATGGAGCCTGGAGGTGAGGATAAGAGAGGACAGGCTGGCCTCTTTCCAGTAATTTCTTTTGTGTTAGTTGTCTTTGTTAAAAAAAATTAATTTTATTTATTTAAAAAGTTTAAATTTAATTTTATTTATTTATTTTAAATTAATAAATTTTTAGTATTTTTTAATTATTTTAATACACTGATATTAAAAATAATTTTTAAAAATAAAAAAATATAACCCTTATATATTTATAAATAAAAAATATTTAAAAAAAACCGAAACCACGTTCTAATATTATAACTTAAAATAATAAATATTTTCCGTATTAAAAAAAAGAAAAATTATCTCGTCAATAATCTTGTCCCGAGCAAGGTAGTGAGATTTGAACCACGAAAACTAAAACGTTATATCCAATCGGTCCCTTGATGTCGTGTAATCTTAAATTACATTCAATTACCAGGAATGAAATTCAAAAAAACCGGCTGTTCCTTGAATATTCAAGATTCTCGCTTGCTTTCCATTTTTACTAGTTTGCACATGCTTGTTAAGATCTTTTAAAATATAAAAAAGAATTTTTATACATATTTAAATAGAATAAATTAAGAATTATCTATATTATTAAATAATAATAAATCTATTGATCTAAGTCAAATATTAAATTTGAAGTTGAGATAAATACACGTGTTAAGATAACTAATCCCATGTAGGAAGTGGTTTTTCAATTTTTTTAAATCTAATTTTAGGACAATAGTTTTATTTTTTTAATACAACTCGTTTTAAATAATCACAAAACATGTATTTATGAAGTCCACAATTAACATGTTTTTTTTTTCTATCTTAATGGATGCAAAGTTTTAAACTGGAATATTTATGATTTAAACTGGAATCAATGTTTTTGTTAAGAAAATATTTATGATTGTTAAAGAAAATTAAAAAAAAT
>Ga0325411_1003206_pt1 | contig 18421 bp, 9 predicted proteins | sample PopdelMetagenome_13_FD_206181 | JGI IMG/M metagenome (GOLD analysis project Ga0325411, IMG submission 206181) | Populus deltoides microbial communities from Bellville, Georgia, United States - Xylem-PdIQD-R4 | ecosystem: Host-associated > Plants > Phyllosphere > Stem > Wood/Secondary xylem...
AGTCGGACAATAAGTTATGTTTGGAGATTTAAAGATTAACATATTAGATTGAGTTTAATAATAATATCAAATAATTTATTATAGTTTTAATATTTTTTTTTACAATAATAATAAAAAAATCAATCCAACTTTTATTGTGGCGTGCAGCTATAAACTAGTCTATATTCTAAATCTCTTGCTTACAAACATATTTTTAAAGAAATGTCTTCTAAACTTAGTAAACCATAACCATATTATATACTTCCGCATGCAAACTGACCGTTTTTGCTGTAAAGATTTGTCGTTATATGCGACATCATTTAACATACACATAATTAAATTATTAATTAATATACAACAAAAGACTTTATTTAAATAATTATTAATTGGATAGTGGCCTGCATTACTATACGATACGGGCTGGTCTAAATTTTTTCTATTATTAAAAAAAAAATTGTTAAGGCAATATAAGTCTTTTCAAGAAAAACAAAATAGAGATCCTAGTAATTAGTTTGATTGAATTTAATAAGCTTGTATAATTTTAATGATATAAATAAAAAATATACAAAGATAATAAATAAATTAATAAATAAAAATTTGAACTTATTCTGGTTAGTATGCTAAATCTCTGATTTGGTTATAATATCAGGATAACCTTATTAAAAACAAATTAATTAAAACAATGAAATTCAATTATCAAATAATTCAATGTTAAAAGGAAGAACTAAAAGAATAATAATAAAAAAAGCAACAAAAAAAAAAACTTCAAGTTAACCTGAATTAACCTATTAATCCCGACCATGGACATAGAATTGAAATAACCCTGCAAATAGAAAAAAAAAAACATGAATACAATTTCATAATAAATCAAACTTTGAAGGATTAGATTAAAAAAAATTAAATTTAAAAAAAACCTAAATGAAGATTGAAGTTAACCTGTGTTAATATCCAAAATTTATAATCTTTGTCTTCAGCTCAGGACTAATGCCATAGAAGAAAAACTAAAAAAATAAAAAATAAAAAAAACTAAGAAATGAAATTAGAAAAAAAGTAATCAAAAAAATATTTAAAACAAAACAAATAGCAATAAAAGTGAGGATTAAATTTAACATAAAAATAAATTGAAATCTAATTCTAAGAGATATAATTAAAAACATTCATCAAATGTGTGGCTAAATTAAAAATGGAAATTAAAAAAAATCAAATTTGATATAAAAACTTAATAAAATCAAATGATGAGAGACTAAATTTTAGGAAAAAATTAATAATAATAAGACAAATAATTATTAAATAAATAATAACCAAATTGGATATAAAAAAAATATTTTTGTGTTTGCTATAAAAAAAAAAAGAGTGAGTAGAAGAAAAAAAATTCACCATAACCACATCATTAATTTGTTATATACATGCACTCATCCACCATGAAGTTCTTAGTGTGCCACTCCCAATTCCATTGTAAAAAGAGGTGCATGGTGCTAGAAGAGCTTGCAAGCATTTTTCTAAAGTTGTGGGCTCCTCTCACTTGTTGCGTGTGTATCACGTATCAATAATTTTATTTATTTATTTATTAAAAGACCAGATTGCCACTTACCTTCCTTAATTATAATAATAAAAAAAATTATAATAAAAATACTAAAAACCTACTTGATGTATGTTAGGTTTTTACTTTTAAGAATAATTTGTTATTTTGTTATGATTTTAAAATAAAATAATCCAACAATACCCTGCTCAATAGTTAATCAAATTGTTCTTTTAAGGGTATTTGGGATATTATATTATGCAAATAATAGATTAAAAAACCAGTATGTCCTCCTTAAATATTAATGACAAATGAGTAACGTGAGAAAAATTATTTTTCTCCTGGAAGCAAGTTTTTTGGGTTTTACTGTGGAGGGCAAAACATTCATTTTATTTGGCGACTTCACAGTAAAATAAGTGTTTTGTAGAGAAACATTGATTTTATTTAGTATTTTTTATGGATAAATGGCTTAATAGATTAAAATTAAAACTTCATATATATATATATATATATATATATCTTCTCACTTCAAGTGAAATTTATCTCTCTTTCATAATTGTGAATTTATCACTTTTTTTTTTGATAAATTATTGTTTCCATAAAAAACCCAATTCTCAAAAAAAAAAAAAAAACCCATTAATCTACCGAACAAATCTAGTCTCTTCACCATATTTTCTATTCACAATTAAATACACAATCAATAAAACAAATCGAACAAAAAAAAAAAAAAGCTTCCTACAATCCTAAAAATCCCACCAAAAAATTTTCCATCTCCGTCCACTTCTTAAGAACATACATAATATTACAAATTAAAACATAAAGCCTCTCCGGTGGTAGAAAAGATGCTAAAGACATCATTCTCACCCATCCATTGCTGCAAATCCCTGTTCCGCAGCGACGTAATGTCGTCTCCACCTACAACACCTACGGTGACTGAACCATACTGAGACGTCGAAGGAGGAACAAGTGGCGGAGTCCAGCCAGCAGGAGCAATTATGGGTCGCGATTGCTGTTATTGATGCATCAACCATTGTAATAGAAGTAAATAAAAAATGTATCTAACTATAAAATACTTCTCATAAAAGATTGGTCCTCCACTTAAGGTGGATCATCCTTGTGCCCTCCATTTTAATTTCAAAGTTTCTTTTACTTTTTGTGTACAGAGTTGGCGTTGACCTACAACCGGTGAATTTGGACCGATGCGCTAAAAATATGTTTGGCAATGTGGTTGCGGTTGCTTTTTAAATAACTTTTTGTACCAAAATACATATCAATGATTTTTTTTTAAATCATTTTTGACATCAGCACATTAAAATGATTTGAAAACACTAAAAACATATTAATTTGAAGTTAATAAAAAAATAAAAAAATTTCAAATTTTATCAAAAACGCTTTTGGAACGCAGAAAAAAAAACTTGGTTTCATAGAAAACCAATGTCCATGTTTTGTTTTTTTGGATGCTTTAAGGGGATAGACTTGTGGTTTTGGAGCAGGATCCGAGGCCAATTCTTATTTCTTTTAGAATTTATTAGCTATTTGAATTGTAATTTGCTTCAAGGTTGAATAATTTTTTATATATAAAAAAAAATGAATATAATGGTATTTTATATATAAAAATATCTCAATTATAAATTTCAAAGTTATGCATGCATATAATTAAAAAAAAATTGAAAATTAGTAACCAGAAAGTTATGCATCATACAAAAAATAACACGTAATGCGTTGCTTACTTTATCCAAATTCTCGCGACCTGTGGCAACCAGAAAGTCAGAACATGAGTGTTTTACATCCAAACAATCTATTTTCAAGTTTTTTTTTGCAAAAAATTTTATACCCGGCCCGATCCAAGACCCGGGTTCCGGGTTTTGACCGGGACACCGTGTCGCCCGGGTCAATTCTCTTTTTTTTTTTAAATTCAAAACGACGTCGTTTTAGTAAAAATAAAAAATAAAAGTCAATAGGTTGCAACTGAGTTTTGTCAAGTCAACCGAGTCGTTAGGTCAGCCGGGTCACACTGGATTTTTTCTTTCCTTATTTTTCTTAAATCCGGGCTGGACTTCAAAACCACGGTTTTTTAATCCAAAAACAACCAAGAGACCCAAACAAACATGTTTATGTCTTCAAATAACCCAAAAAATATCTAAAAACAACAAATCAACCCAAAACCCATAAACTTCTCAAGGTCATATACAATGTTTTTTGCAATTTGAAGGTGGAAGAACATCTCAATGGATCTCTTCTCATCATTTAAGTGTCATTAAAGTTTTTTTTAACAAAAAAAACCAATAATTTAGGTTGTAGTCCCGACCAACTAAATAAGTTAGCTTTATTTGAATCATACGAGGAAACAAAAAAAGACAACAATAGCAAACAATAATATATATATATATATATATATATATATATATATATATATAACGGATCACTGAGAACCAAAATAATTAAATAAAAATAATACACTATTAACTTGAATTGAAGATTGAAATTAAAAACAATAAAACTTTTATAAAAGAGTTAAGAAAAAAAAATTATAAGAATAAGGATTAAAATGAAAACACCAATATATGGTAAAAAAAAACTTGAATATGTAGAATTTTTCCATGCATTTTTTTATTTTTAAAAAATCATAAATATAAATAAAAAATTTTATTAATTAATAACGAACCATTATGTAAATAAATAAAAACATAATTGAAAAAACCAAGATACCAACTTTGATCAAGATATTTAATATTGCAACATGAGTTATTTACCTGATTGTGTTTGATGAATTTGTTTATGAAAATTAATTTATAATAGAGATTGACACACACATAAAATTTATTGAATAAAATGAAAGAAAAAAAATATTATGCAAAGTTGCACATATTAAAAATAAATATTTAATCTATATAAAATATACAAAACAATTGCAGATTAATCATACTAACCTATGAAAAACTTAAACATACCCAATATAATTTAAAAGTAATTGTTATTCAACAAAGGCTAAAAAACCAAAAAATAAAATCATAAATAAGGGATATTAATTAAAAAATAAATTTAAAATTATTATTTTTAAAAAATAAAAAAGCCATTAATATAAGAAAATAAAAATCTTGAAAAAAAAACAATGAGGTCAAGTGCTGCGAGGCCTAACGTTTGACTCTATCAAGAAAAGGCCTGCGCGCACAGGCTTTTAATTTTTTTATAGTTAATGAAGCGGACGACGCGAGTTGCTTGGAACAAAAAAAAATTCGATGCATTATATGAAAATCCTAGAATCTAGCCGCAGGAGTGGCCAGAAAAATAGGATTTTGTTTTAGCTGAAAAACTCATTTTCAACCAATTATTGACCCAAAAACCTAGGAATACCTTAGGAACCTTATTAAACCAATTTATGCCTTTTAAAAAACACAAGAAAAGGCACAAAACCTGAAATCAACCTGAAATAAAAAATCTTCCCGAGTTCAGATCTGTTTTTTAGATTTTTTAAGGTAAAAAAAAACCCACCTAATCTTAACACCCCTTGTCATATGGAATCTTTTGGTGGTCAAAATCTTCTTCAACGACAACTTTCTCTTTCTAAGCTGGAATCTGACAACCTCCTCTCTCTTATCCACTAAAAAAAAAAGAAAATAAAGTTTGGTATTGAAAAATATATATTTTTAAAATTATAGGGACCGAGTAACCAAATAACTTAAAAAAATACAGGACTAAAATGAACGTTTTAAAAAAATTACAGACATGCCACTTATTTTACTTGTTTTTGTCACTTTAGACTCCTGTCTTTCAATTCAACCATCACTCCTAATAAAAAAATGCAATTTAGCTCTAATTTGAGCTAAAAAAAACTCATTTGTACAAAAATAAAATTAAAAGATCAAATTAATTTTTTTTTAAATCATCATTACAATGCATGATGAATTGTAAAATAATAAAAAGTAAAAATAGCTCCAATGTCTTCCTTACCTTCTTTAGTTTTTGTTAATAATTAGAATGGATGATGTGGCATACATCCTATGGTAAAGGATAAAGTTTTTCTTTGGAATATACCAACCTTATAGTATTGTGAAGGGATCTTTGATCATAAAATTTTATTTTTGACTTTTTGATATTTTACTACTTAAAAGTCATTCTCAAAACTCTCATTCTCTCTCACCACCAAACCACTAAAGCTTCATATGTTTGAAATTTTAACACTCATATGACTTGCCTCCCACACCTCTCTTTGCTTGCATCCTTCCCTCCATCTCTTTCACCTGAATCCATCCACCATGGGACTAGGCACTAGCTACCTATCACTGTCAATCTTCACTGGTCAACTCGCAAAATGGAAAAACACCACCAGACCACCGTCCTCCGTCCTTTCCCCTACCTTCTCTTGTCCGTATAAATATATTCCTTACGAGAGCATGACTCCATCGATGAGTTGCAAAGCCCCTTTCTACTAGAGTTGGCAAAAGCTTGACTTTATGGGGAGACCCAGTAACTCACTCCACTCTGTCCTCTGCTCCTTCCTTTCTCTCACTTCTCTACAATCTGGAAAATTATAGACGATGCTGGAACATGTATAAGAATATGATAATCTTTTTCTTTTTCTTTTTTTTTTTAAATTGGCTAAATTTATTATTTATTAATTTACATTAACATTAATCAACAAAAAAAACTAAAGGAATGAACATTTCAGTGTATTGTTCATGTAGATACTCTCACAATCACTTTTCACATGGCAATTTTTAGATTTGTTTTGTTTTGGTCATCAAAGTTTATTTTCTTTAAATTTAGTACTCAAAAGGTGTCGGGGATTGTCCCAGAATTAAATGATTGGTTGATTTTACATAATTGAATTCTAATTGTTGTAAAAGCCAAAATTAAAACAACAAGGATCATAATTGACTTTGACAAAAATTAACAGCTTTTTTCCATGTATATTGTTCAAGAGACGAATAAAAATACACTTTAGTCCCTCAATTTTTATTTTTTTCAATATTTATCCCTTTCTCTTTTGGATTTTTTGTTGTGATCCTAAACTTCATTTTATTATAGTTTAGTTCTTGTATGTTGAGAGAGGAGATAGAAAATTATTGATAAATTTTAAGAGAGAGAAAGCTCTCAAGTGGGTGGATTCTTACTATAAATAACATTGATTTGGGTGTTTAAGAATTTGTTTTTAAAAGAAAAACGCAATAAATGTGGTTTTCATTTTCAAAAATTGTTCAAAGCCCAAAAAATATTTTTATTTGATGTTTTCAAGTCATAAGAATGTATTTTGCTTTTAAAAACATGATTTTAGATGTTGTTGGGAAGTTTCTTCATGTGTTTTTTAAATATTTATTTTAATTGCTTTTAGTTTTTACACAATAAACAATATAGCTAACATTTTTTTTTGTTAAAAATATACATTAATAGGAAAAGGAGGATTTATATTAAAAAAATCCCATTTTTCTATAAAATTAAAATTATTAATGTTCTTATAAAAACTTTTTTTATTTTCATATAATTAAATAAAATTGAAGAACAATTTACAACACAAGATGAAATATCTTTATATACATCTATCTTTTACTTTTTTGTTCTAGTCTTTAGTTATCATTAACATTTATTTTTTATAATTTATTAATTTATATAATTTTAAATTAATTTTTTTAAATACACACATCAAATTTCTAATTCTCAATTAAATTTCTTCATGATACTAGAAAATGTGTTCACAAGGCTACATATTGTTTTTTTTATGTGTTATAAATTAATTTGAAATCTTATTTACAGGATAGCATGGATACTGAGCTTGTATGATTTGGACACCCAGAACACGAAGGAGATCACATACTCCTGCATTCAAATTGACTATTTTTTTTTTTATAAAATTTTGGTATTTGTAGCACATACGTAAATTCCTAATAAATACCCAACCAGACACATGATTGCATGATTATTAATAGAAAAACAACGTAATTGATTAAAATTAAATTAATACATTCAATTGTGAAATACCAAATTAACCAAACATTTGATAAACACACGAAACCAATTAACAAAACCTTATGAACTTTGGAAAAACGCTGCTATTGGAACAATGTAATATCGGTTTTGTATTTCTCATAAAAAAAATTATTAAACTGGCTATTGAGGGTAATGAAGTATTTTCAAAAGGTTAAATATTCATTACCAGATTAATCATTGATAAATATGTTGTTTTGCATTTTAAAAACACAATGAAACGACTAAAATATCATTAAAAACAAGAATTTTAAAATTAGAAAACTAGCATTCATGGGTTTTTTTTGTATTTTCCTCCTGTTTTTTCATTATAAACAAGTTGGTTAAGGGTAAATTTGGTACTTGAATAAATATAAAATATAATTAAAAAGATAAAAGTGGTTGGCACATGCAATACACGCGCTAATGTGTGGGAGGCGCCGACACCCTTCAAATGGCTTCTCTTGGCAGCCAAAAATCTCATTTCCCTGTGTTGTGGAATCATTACACCGAGATCTTCTTAGTGAGGTGACACAAGGCAATGTTGGAGTGGTAGTGCGAAGCTAATGCCTTTTTTTTATCTTCTCGTCCCCTCAAACATTGCATCGGTCATGCAAAATTTTAGATTTGTCATCTTATTAATTGAGACTTCAACTTCAATCCTTGTTTTTTTGATTTATAATTTTTTGTTCTTGGTTCTTTTATAAAGTTTTGATTTGTATTTTATTTCATCATTCAATCCCAATTTGTGATATGCTATTTTTTTTTCAATTAGATATTCATTTTGTTTTGTTTTGGGATTTTTTTGTTAAATTGATTTGTCTTTTTAATTTCACCATTCAATATAAATTTGTAGTTGTCCTCTAATTTATTCTTATTTCAATTTTGATCCTCATTCTTTTAATTGTTATTTTTAGTTTTGGATCCTTTTGTGCAATTAATTTTTTTCTTCTAATTTTATCATTCAACGTTTGATTGTTTGAGAATTGAACTTCGTAATTTTTATAAATAAGGTGTTTCTAGTCTAATGATTTGAGTTATAAGTTTGAAAAGTTAACGTATGTTGACATCTTTTTTTTTGTTTTTATTTTTTTTATTTTTTTATTTTATCTTTTGACATTGGTTTTTTTTTTTTTTAATAGGCTTTGTGATTTTTTTCATTTCTTTTATATTGGGTTTTCCTAATTTCATGATATAAATCGCGGTTTGACAGATTAACCTGGATTGACTCGACTATTTTTATGAGATTGTTTTTTTTAAGTAATTTTAATCTTTTTTCTAACATCTTTTTGTATGAAAAAAATCTAGCTTGACGACTTAGCATGGGTCCATGTCTAGTAAACTTCTAAGAGATCTTAACTTCAAAAATTTATCATTGTAACAAATATATAATATTAAAAAGAATTGTAAATTATTATGCAGCTTTACTATTCACATAAAAAATGAAATTCTTTGTTGTTTTTAATTCAACCCCTCATTTTTTTTCCATTTCTCCCCATTTTATTATTTCAATTTTGTACATTTTCTTCTTCTTAATTTTAGCCTTATGCTCGTTCAAACAATCATCCAAGTTGTTTTTGGATCGACTAAGTTGATTAGATCATGTTACAATAACTCTCATACAATTTAATTTAAACAAAATTTGAATTTCAATTACTGTATTTTTTTAATCTATTTTATATCTTAAAATCATTAATATTCTTATATAAATCATTACAAATTGTCATTCTATTAATATTTTTTAATGACACTTGAATGCTTTGCTTTTCAACCTAATGTATAGTTTCTACATTATAAAAGTTGTTTTTTTTTTAGTGTTAATTAAATGAGAAAAGTGATTTGATATTATAGATATGTTTTTTGAAAGAAAAAAACTTCGAACAAAAAATTTGTATAATACATTTATTATTTTTGTTTTAACAATATGCAAGATTTTATTATAAGATTTATATTGTATATTTTTGTCAACTATGAATAAGAAAAATTTCTAATGTCATTTAAATTCATTTCAAGGTCTTTATGTTGTTCTAAAGTAATTATTTAATAAAAAATATAATCATGTACTATAATATGCATTACGATTTTTTGTAAGTTAAGTTTCTTTTATTTATTTATAATGATGTCAGTTATATATATATTGGATAAGTCTATTGGCCTAGAATATGACGACCAAAGGGTAGCTAGAAAGTTAAGGTATGAGTTTTTTTTTTATCTAAAAAATTAATGTTTTACATTCAAAAAACATCGTAGAAACCTAAATAAACTATTACACGGCTTCAAACAACCCAAAAAATCATTCAAAAAACAAAAAATAAACCTAAATTAAAAAAAACCCTTCCCATCTCCATATCTATTCCCTTAGGCAAGGTGTGTCTTAGTGAAACTTTTCTTATCGAATGAAAATCATTAAACTATGAGCGATTTTTTTTTATGGATGGAATTAGTGCATACCAACCTTTTCTATCTTCCATCAGAATCTAGAAACTCTCTCTTTTCTTTCAATCTAAGGACTAAAAAATAAAGTTGTGTATCAAAAATGAATTTTTCAAAAACTATAAGGACTAAAAATGTCTCCATTGGAAAGGTAGAGGATCAAAGTAAATTTTTTATTTGAATTTTAAAAGCACAACTTATTTTCCTGAAGTTTTTCACTTTAGTCTTTTATTCTTGAATCTTATCCTTCTATAGTAAATGAAAAACAATTGGCTACTAATTTTGTTTGAAAAGGATCAAATAATAAAGAGAAAACTAGATAGATAGCCCGCGCTTCGCTACGGGCTAGGCTGATTTTTTCTGTAGCATAAAAAAAATACCTAAGCGTTATTGTTGGATTTTAAAGAAGGGAAAAAAAATCAACGACTTGACACGATAGAAAGAGAGCTAAAAACAATAATGATTATCAATATCCTATAATAAAAATGTAGATGAATGAAATTAGAAAAAAAAATCAATGAAAAAAAAGTACTAAAAAAGAAAGCATCTGAAAAACCAAGTGAAATTGTCAATACCTGTGAGTAGAACCAAGTAGACGATCATTATTTGATAGGTGGCTCACTCTATACTATGGACCTATCTTTTTTTTTTTTTATCATAGAAAAGATATCGAGACAATGCATTTTTTTAAAAAATACATGATTATGATCATTAACTTGAGATCCAAAAATATTAAAAAGCAATAAAAAAATGATTGAGCCAAACTTAGTGAACATGCTGAATCCATGGCTCGAGACATGATATTGTGATAACTCAATAGAAAAAAAAAATGTAAATAAACAAAGTATACTAATTTCCAAAAACACAATTAAAAAAATAAAATTCCTTCAAGTATTGCTTCAAATTAAATGTAAAGGATGAAATCAATAAATTTAATTTAATAAAAAACTAAAATATGGCCAACCATATTTTTCATCGGAAAAAAAAATCAAAATGATACAAACCTTGTAAACCCAGGTTAAACTCTCAAATCGCAATCCATTAAATTCTTAACCCGAGTTCAATCTAAAAGCTCAACACCTAAAAAATTAAATGTTTGATGATGAAATCAATTAATTCAATTCAATTCAAAAATAAAATTCCTTTAGAAAATCTAAATGTAACAAAGACAAAAAAAAACTAAAAAAAAAACTAAAAGCAAGGCGATCTACTTAATTTTAAAATTGACTACAAAAATCTCATATAAAAAGAATTAAAAAAAATAACAGAATAGTAAAGAATGGAAAAAAACTTTTAAAAAAGCAAAAAAACCACGAAACCCGTATTCGCGTCAACTTTGTAAATCAAAGTTAATTTTTTAAACTTGTAAATCTTTAAATGCTAGACCCGGACTAAACTAAGAAGCTTAACACTTGTTCAATTAAATATTGGAGGATGAAGTAAAAAAAATCAATCTAAAAATCTTGAAGATAAAAAAAATACAATAATAAAAAAAATTAGATTTGATAAGGAAAAAAATAAAAAAAATGATGAAATTACCAAAAAAAAAAAAAAAAACAACTGCAAAAACCATTTATAAAAATAACAATAAAAAAAACAGAGCCACATCCGATAAATCTAAGTACTTTTCTTTTTGTCTACATGCAGAGAACACATGGCGAAGAATGACCCGCGTGTGCGCGGAAGGCGAGAGACGTTGACATTGATCTGGTATGGCTGGTTCATCCAAACTTGATGGTGATGGCACACTGCATGATGGATCTTCTTCAGCTATTAGTGGAAAGACAACCCATTTGAAGGTCACGGTCGTTATAAGCTTATCTCTTCGCATCGGTGGTTGTTTTCCTCAAACTCAAACGCAGGGTGGAATTGTAAAAAACAATTTTTTTTTTTTACCAATGCCAAAAACAATTTGACTCCTTGCGAAGAACGAATGTAGTATGAATTAATGAAAGAATAATAATAAAAAGCAACATGTATGTGATGGATTAAGAGTATGTTAATGCTAAAGTTGTGGTCATGTGGAAGGATAAAGAGCTAGAAAGAGATAGCTGTCATGAAATATTGAATGCAAGGGACGTGTGACTTATGGCAGTGCATGGACGGACCTATATTGTGGAGGAGCATCTTGCGTTTCAATGGAGATTAAAAAATTTCAAAAGCAGAAGCTAAAAACAGGGCCTCTATTGAGTTTTGGACAAAACAGACCTGGAGGTGTTTTGCAACCATAAAAGCACAGAGTCCCCATTCAATTGCAGAGCCAGACCTGCATAATCAACCTCCATATGAAACACATCACCCTGCCTAAAGCAAACAACAGGCATGCCTAGCACAACCAGGAACAAAAGAACACCAAATTAGAAATAAATCACGAAGGCGAGCAACCAAAGAAAATAGCAGAGCACTTACACATGGCCTAAACCTGAATCAACAAACCTAAAAAAAGAAAAGAGAGACCAGAAAGTGCTGCCAAAAAAGCATACCTGTAACACAAAGACTGCAATGACAATGTCACAAATAGAGCAACAAGGAGCAATCTAAACCGTAGAGCATAAGGCGTTTGCCACAGAGAATAAAAGACAGAGAAACAGACAACCTGACCAAAGCAGCAGCAAGAAAAAAAAAAAAGCACAAAAAAAATCAAAACTGGAAAAAAAGAAACCCTGGAAGGATAAGAAAGAATAACAACAACCTGAAACTTAAGACCAAACCAATCACATTAACAGGATTCCAGCCACAGCTGGACCATTGAGAAAAAGATAGAAAACAGAGATGCAAAGGCAGGGGAAAAAAAAACAGAGACAGAGTGGCATATGAACGCCACTACATGTCTCCCAAATAGACAGTGACACTCTAATCCATTAGTATAAAATAGCCATAATCCCATTGCACAGGAGAAGCACACCATACCAGCAAGTTGGGACCTTGTCAAAATCGCAAGTTAAATTATAAAATCGTATGAATTTACGAGTCAGAATATATTTAACATGTAAAATAGGATTAAAAACTTGAAAACCAGTAAAATCGATCAAATCAGTAAACTCAGACCGATTTTACGAGTTTGAAAGAAGTATAAAATTGTGCAATCTGATAATCTGTATCTTAACATTTTCATTGTTTTAAATTTATATCTTGCAAAACTTGTACAATCTAATAATCAAAGGCTTGATTTTGACTATAATTATTATAATTTTTTTAACGATATAAGTTATATGTGGATTTTATTTCTATAAAATAAAAATACCTATTCATTCTTACAGTTTCTTATGTAAACTATTAACATATCAATTAATATATTCCTCTGTTTTAGCTGGCAAATATATAGTATAAAAGTTGTAAATTGAGATGCTTGACTCTTGAAGTAATTAATGTTAAATGACCTATCAAAATTTAAAGGAACTCGTTTCTTGTAAATGGCGAAGTAAGTGAGTCGATTTGTCCAAGAAGTACAGGAATTAATGTGAAAAAAAAGGTGTTTGGACTTTTCTATTGTTTATTTCACTTTTATTTTAATTGTGTTATATTGTTAATTACTACTTGACTGGAATTATTAATATATAATTAATTATAATATTTTACTTATGATTTTATAATTTATAATTCAAGTTTACGATACAAGTTATATTATATACGAGATGTCATGCATGTGCGTTGCATCTCGTATATAATATAACTTGTATCGTAAACTTGAATTATAAAATTATAAAATTATAAGTAAAATATTATAATTAATTATATAAATATACTTGATAGTGTTATAATTATGAACCAACGCTAAATAAGTAATAGAAACTAAATGTATGATGGAGCCAATATTTCATGATGGAAAAAAAAGTTGTGTTGGTGATCAAAAACTTAGATACTGAACAAAATGATTTGTAGCAATTCAGAGTGTTTTATGAGGAAAGATACAGTGTTTTCCCCACATGATTTAGCTTTTCTGTTAATAAAAAGCAAAAAACATTACAAAGCTAAATTCTCTACCAAGTTAATATAAAACAAAATCGACAAAGATAATTTTGGAAGGAAAAAAACCCATGAAAAAAAATATTGTAGCAATTGACAATGTTTTGTGAGGAAAACTACAGTACTTTCCCCAATAAAATCAACAAAGATAATTTTAGAAAAAATCATAAAAAAAACCATTTAGAGAAATACCGTAGTAATCCATAGTGTTTTGTGAGGAAAACTACAATGCTTTTCCCATATGATTTAGCTTTATTGTAATTATAATTCTTAACCAACTCAATATTATAAAAAAAAAATTCAATAAAGATAATTTTGGAAAAAATCATAAAAAAAATCATGTGGGAAAATATTGCAGCAATTCACAATGTTTTAAAGAAAAAAAAAATTACAAAGCTAAATTCTCAATCAGCTCAATATTAAAAAAAAAAATCGATAAAGATAATTTTAGAAAAAATATTTAACAAAAAAAACAGGGGAAAAAAAACAGATTGGAAACACTTTAGCAATTCACAGTATTTTGTAATGAAAGCTACAGTGCTTCCCTATATGATTTAGCTTTATTTGTAATTATAATTCTCAACCAACTTAATATTGAAAAAAAAATTGACAAACACAATTTTAAAAAAATCAAAAGAAAAAAAACCACGTGGAGAGACACTATAGCAATCCACATTGTTTTATGAGGAAAGCTATAGTGCTTTCCCAACATGATTAAGCTTTATTACAAAGTTAAATTCTAACTAGTTCAATATTAAAAATAAATAAAATTGACAAAGATAATTTTAGAAAAAAATATTACAAAAAAATAAAACATAAAAAACCGAAAAAAAACCATGTGAGGATAAACTGTATCAATCCATAGTGTTTTATGAAGAAAGCTACAATGTTTTCCCTACATGATTTAGCCTTACTTGTATTTACTTGTAATTGTAATTCTTAACCAATTAAATATTTAAAAAATAAAATTGACAAAGATAATTTTAGAAAAAAACATAAAAAAACCACGTGGAAAAAAACACTGTAGCAATTCATAGTAATTTATGAGGAAAGTTATAGTGCTTTCCCCACATATTAGAACTGTAATTCTTAACCAGCTTAGTATTAAAAAATAAAATAAAAAAAGATAATTATGGAAAAAATAAATAAAAAATCATGTGGAGAAACACTGTAGCAATCCATAATTTTTTAAAGAAAAAAAATACAAAACTAAATTCTCAATCAACTCAATATTAAAAAAAATAAAATCAACAAATAAAATTTTCAAAAATAAAAAACTAAAATAAAAAAACTATGTGGAAAAACACCGTAGCAAACCATGATATTTTAAAGGAAAAAAATAACAAAGTGAAATTTTTAACCAGCTCAATATTAAAAAAGTAAAATTGACAAAGATAATTTTAGAAAAAAAACAAAAAAAAGAAAAAAAAAGGAAAGTGTTGTTGGGAAAAAAAAGAAAAAGTAATGTAGCAATCCACAGTAACATGTGAGGAAAGCTACAATACTTTCCCCACATGTTTTAGCTTTATGTATAATAAAATAGTAAAACCATATGAGAAAACACTGTAGCAATTTACAGTATTTTAAAGGAAAAAAAATTACAAAGCTAAATTTTTAATTGGTTCAATATTAAAAAAGTAAAATTAATAAAAATAATTTAAGGACAAAAAGAAAAAAGAAAAAAGAGGAAAGTACTGTAGCAATCCACAATAACATGTGAGGAAAGCTACAGTACTTTCCCTAAATATTTTAGCTTTATGTATAATGGTGTTTTTTTTTTGAAACTATTGTTTTTAACTATATGGGATAAACGATAACAAAGTCAATTTCAATTAAAAAACATCCCACCAAACTCGTAAACTGGAACAACTTGAGTTACCCTAGCAAATAGATAAACCATTTTAACCTTGTAAAAAGACAAAATGAAAAGAAATAAATTACAAAACTTAATTTTCAATTACATCAATATTAAAAAATAAACAAAAAACAAATTTTAAAAAATAATAACAAAATTTTTTAAAAAAGTGAAAAAAAAGCAATACACTGTGAGTGAAAAAAAATTACAAAGAAAAATTTTAACCAGTTCAATATTAAAAAAAATAAAATTGACAAAGATAATTTAAAAAAAATAAAAAAAAAAGAAAAAAGAGGAAAGCACTGTAGGAAAAATAAAAAAGAGAAAGTAATACACTGTGAGTGAAAAGCAAAATAAAAAGTCAAAAGAAAAAAAGAAAAAGTGAGAAAAAAAAGAAAAAATGAGAAAAAAAAGTGCGAAAAAAAAGTAATACACTGGAAAAAATAGAAAAAAACCAAAAGTGCAAAAATAAAAAAAACATGAAAAAAGGAAATAAATTGTGGATTACTATTGTAGTAATCCACAATGCATTGGATGTTAATAAATTGTAAATTCTTCACATCTTTTAGTTTATTACTTAATTTCATTTATTACTTAATTTCATGTTTTGTTTCGAGCAAGCAACTGAAAGTGCCTTGCAATTAGAGGTGAGCAAAAAAACCAAAAAACCGATTAAACCAAGAAAACCGGAAAAAATAGCCAAAAAAACCGAATCGTAAAAAAAACCTATTAAAATTTTGAAAAAGCCGACCGGTTTGGTTCGGTTAAACCGAAAAAACCAAACCGAACCCAAATCGAAAAAACCGAGTCAAAACAAAAAAACTGAGCCAAACCGGAAAAACCAAGCCAAACCGGAAAAAACCTAGTCAAACCGGTTTGAACCGGTTTTTGTCCTAAAAAATCCCACCAAACTTGTAAACCGGAACAACTTGGGTTACCCTAAAAAATAGATAAACCATTTTAACCTTGTAAAAAAGGAAAATGAAAAGAAATAAATTATAAAATTTAATTTTCAATTATATCAATATTAAAAAAGTAAACAAAAACAAATTTTAAAAAAAATAATAACAAAAATTTTAAAAAAGTGAAAAAAAAGTAATACACTGGAAAAAAAAAAGTGAAAAAAAAGCAAAAATAAAAAAAAAAACATGAAAAAAAAGAAAGAAATAAACTATGGATTAGTATTATAGTGAATTACTTTTTTAAGTTTATTACTTAATTTCATGTCTTGTTAACAATCTTGGTCGGAGCTTCATAGCTTCATTTAGTGCTCCATCATGACCTCTCAAGCTCCGTACAGTAATGGCCGAGGAAGCAACCGAAAGTGCCTTGCAATCCCTGAAGATGAGACAACCTTTCTCTCAAATGTAACAATCAGCAGCACAAGCGAGTGGCAAACCACACTGCCCTCCACTTCTCTTCTCTCAAACTTAGTTTTTTTTTTTTTTTTTAAATATAAAATGACTTAGAACTGCATTTGTTTTGCAGAAGATTCTGGACCTTCCACTAATCTAAATAATAATAAAAAAAAACATTGGTTGATGGGTTCAAACGGTACGGAGTGACTTCTGTTTAATTATCAGTAAAAACAATGAATAAATAAAGTAGCTAATTCTTTTTTCTTGTGGACATTACAACTGCATGTGAATTGGCAACGTTTTTATTCTAAAATCAACGAAACAGACAATGGTTAGTTGAATTACAAAGTCAAATCCAAAGGCAAATTCTTGATTAGGAGAAAGCGATGAAGGGTTTGCAGCAAGTGAAGATAGTGATGAGCCTTTATGTAGGGTTCAGTAAAGTCGATGGAAAAAACTTCTGGTAAGAGAAAGCGGAAGAAGAAGAGAAGGAAAGAGAGATTGAAGAAGACGGAGATTTGAATAAGCTACGCATTCCTTGGTTTCTTGCTCCAGACGGAATCTATAATCATCTTCTTATTAATTCTTGAAAGATTTGTTAGGTGTTGTGTGTGCAGTTTCTGAAATGAAGAGGTGGAACTTCTCAGAATTTTGAATTGATCAAATGCTTGCACAGGGAAAGTCTTGCAAGACATTTCAAAATATCCAATACTTTTTCCAAAAATCCAGCTATTGCTAACACAAAATCAGGATAAAATAACTTCTAAAATCAAAATCTAATTGCTTATGTTCATGAATAGAAACAAAGGAATTAAGAAAAGACAAGAATAAATACATTCCAAGATGTTTCTAGTATCTAATCCATACAAAGAATTTAGGAGTTATTGGTTTGAATTCTTGTTTTTTTTGGAAACAGAATGCTCTATGGAGCTTCAGTAACTAATATAGAAGACATTTTTGAAGGTTGGAGCGACTATGCATGCAATATTCTTACAAGCAATAGTTTAACATAATTAATGACAATAGTTACCCAGAAGAACCATATACATATTACTTCATCAACTTTAGGAGCTGATAGGTTTAAATAGAATAGAACAAATGTAAATTTTAATATTCCCGTGTAATAGCCAGATTGGGACAACCTACAAGATGTGAGAATCAGAATTTAAGCTGAAATAAAGGTCACAGTCCAACTTTCTCTCAAAAGAAAAGGCTAAACGTGATGAGGAATCTATTGTTTATCGGTTTAAGCTCCTTCTAGATTATGAGCCACGGAACTAGATAACTCAAGATTACACCAATACAAGGACAGTATTCTCAGCTTGTCCCTCGCCTCTCCCCCACATCATC
>Ga0325411_1003208_pt1 | contig 18417 bp, 11 predicted proteins | sample PopdelMetagenome_13_FD_206181 | JGI IMG/M metagenome (GOLD analysis project Ga0325411, IMG submission 206181) | Populus deltoides microbial communities from Bellville, Georgia, United States - Xylem-PdIQD-R4 | ecosystem: Host-associated > Plants > Phyllosphere > Stem > Wood/Secondary xylem...
AGTTAAGGCAGTATAGGGCTTTATAAGGAATGATTAAGGCAACGTGTAATCTTCATTACCAAGTAAATTCTTAACTTACAGTGTTTCACAAATTTAAATCCTAATCCTGATTGAAAGTCTTGAGACAGACTAATATTCTTTCATTTAATTTAAAATTGATTTTATTCTTAAAATTAAAATGCATGATGGAATTAAACAATACCTGATGTATTTATGCATGGACAGTATGTAAAAAAAAATGCATGATAAAATTAAATTACACAAACCAACAAAAATAAGCCAGCAAACAATCACAAAGAATCCACGAAGCTCAATCCAATCAGACTAATCCCTAGTGGAGTCGTTATCCTGTCAGGACATGCACAAAATTGAATGGCGAGTTTGCCTCCTAGATTGAAGGGTTTTGAGATTAATCATAAAATTATGATTTTGAAGGAGTCGACACCTAGTATCATGGTCATTAGAAAATCTAATGGCCTGCAAGAGTCTAGATAATGAGACTAGTTGTACAAGGAGAAGACGCATGACCCTAATGTTCCCTACCTATGGTTAGCTGCCTTTTCTATCGACTATTTTTCTAGGTCATATTTTTATTCGTTGGTTTAGCTAAGATTTATGACAGATCCCCATTCCTGAAGAAGTCTTAACCTTAACGGGTTAATTAGGATCTAAATTTTAGCAATGCATTTATTTCCTACTTTGTACCTTTAATACCTATTGTTATACTTTACATCGTAATTTTATATCCTCAAATAATAAAGTCTACATCTAATTCCTTATATTTATTGTTACTAACTCATTTAATTTAATATTGAGAGTATGTATTACATTGTTAAATCCATACCCTGAATAATAATTAAATAAGTTAATTTTTGTGATATTTTTAAAATTTTAGTCAAATCCTATTGGATAATCATAAACTGGTTACGATATCCATTTTGTATTTTTAAAACATGATAAAAATTCAATTTATTGTTTTTTTTAGAAAATATATGTAAAAACAATTTAGAATTTGACCATATGCACTTAAACAAAACATATTTTTATAATTTTGAAATGACGGATTTTTGAACTTTTTTAAAAATCATTTAGAGAAAAACTGAGTATTTTTAATATTGGGTCATTATCTTATAATGTAAGTCTACAACCCAATATCAAGTGAAATTCTTGAAATAAGAAGTTATATATTTTTTATCTTTTTAAATAAGGAGATGTTTTCTGATTTTTTGAAATTTTAGAGAAAAACATGGTATTTTAATTATTGAGTCAATATCTTACAATGTAAGTCTGCAACCCTATATTAGGTAAAATTATTGGAAAAGTCATGAGGGACCCACAAATAATTTTGAAATGGTTTTAAATTTTTTTCAAAATTTTTTGAACTAATTTATGGCTTGTATAGATAAACACTAAAATAAGAAAAAGACAATAAAACATGTTAGCCAAACACGTCTTTAGCCTAAAATTAGAGGCATGAAAAATATCTTAAGGCTGTGTTTGTCAAACACGCCTTAAGGACCAAAAAGAAACATTTTTTCTTAAGCAAAAATAGGACGTGTCGCCTTTAGGTCTAGGTTGGGCTTAGCCAAGCCACATGGGTTGGGCTTCTTGTGCCCGAGGCCTAATCCAACGATACGGGTTGGGCTTAGGCCCAATCCAATTTGATTTGTTGGGCTAGTAGACAGCCTAACAAGCTTCTTCTCTTTTTTTTTTTTTTTTATATATATGAGTTGGATCAGCCTAACCTAGTCATACAAGCTGTCAGGCCAATTCACCTTTACCATAGGCCTAACCCAATTACATTGCCTTTATTGGAAAATGTCAGCAGCAGAACGTGAGTTAATGTTCTATATGCACAAAACAAACGTTGTATGTTTCAAAAGGATAAAAAAAAAAAAAACTTCTTGGTGGTGATGCTCTTGCCGTTGGTGGTTCATGATGGTTTCGACAAGAGGGAAAAGGAAAAAAGGGAAACGATGGGGGATGGTACTGGTGTGTGTTGGTGGTTACTGGAATAATGGTTGGGGTAACACAGGTTCAGTGGCTTCTCTCTCTCTGTTTTTTTTTATGTCAATTATGTTACGAGTAGAGGATGGTTCCTTTGCTTTTTCGTGTAGAAGGGTGGATAGTTCTTCTTTTTTCCTCTCTTTTTTTTTTTGGTTTTCTTCCTTTATTCTCTCCCTCTTTTCTCCTCTATTTTTTCACAAATTTCACTCTTATTTACAGGGGATGAAATAGGGACATGGGGTCCCTTCCATCCATGAATCTTGGCTCTTGATTTGCCTGGAAAGGATCCCCAGTCATTGTTAGAAAACACCAACCTGGTACTGCCAATACAAGGTTGTCAAAGCTGATCAGGTCAGCCTATTTAGGTTGACTTTTCAGCAGTTCTTTAGGTGATAAATCGGCGGGAATAAGGTTGAAGGTGTAGTACAAGTTCAAGGCTACTAGAGAATGTGTTTGTCGTCTCATTTAGGACATGAGTGGTGCATTAAATGACTCTAAAAATGGATCTCCTGGTCAACTTTTTCGAGACCAAAAGAAGAAGATAATGAATAGTGTTAGATGACATGTTGTCTGACTTATTTTGTTTACTGGGCATTGACTAAAACGATGTCATTTTGAACTAAAACATGTCGTTGTGGTCAAAATATGACCAAAACACATCATTTCATTTAAATGAAACATTGTTGTTTGAGTCACTTTTGATCTAAATTAGGTCATAAATCCCTCTTTCAATTTCATCCCTCAATATTTTAATTTTTTTTAATTGAGTCCTCATTTCAATTCTGATTTTAAGAATTAATTTAAATTTGCCTTTGTAAGATTTAAAATGACCTTATGAGCTTAGCATATTTTTCAACTTGGTATTTCATATTAAATATTTTAATTTCATCCTTAATTAACCTTCAAACTTCTAGTTTCTTCAATTTAATCCCTATTTTCAACTGAATTTGGTCCCTGAATTCATGCTCCTTTTGCAAAAAGATCCTTGGTCTTGAATTTATTCAAGTCAACCTTTAATTGATCCTAAACTTTGATTTTCTTGCAATTTTACCCATAATTTCATCCAATTGAATTTGTGAAAATTGAATTTGATCCTCTAAAATTTCAATCTTCTTAATTAATTCTAAATTAGGCTTTCAAATTTTATTTTTCACCAATTAAGTATCCAATAAAATTAATTTGACTTATTAAAAGTCTAATTAAATCCTTGTACTTAATCGATTCATTTAATTTGACTCAAATTAATTCTTAAGCTTAATTAAGCCCTTAATTAGGTCTGTAATTAAATAAAATCAGCCTATTAAGAATTTATTTAAGTCTTCAAATTTAATTTTTATGCAAATTTGTCTGATAATCATTTAATTTAACCTTAAATTTATATTTTCTTTCAATCTTGGGTACAATTGAGTTTCTAATTTTGTCAAAAATCTCAGTTTGGTTTCTTTATGTGTTTAAAATCCTTTTTAGCTTATTCTTTCCAAGTTGCTAGTCTTTTTTCATCATCATTTTTTTTGTTTATTTATTTAAAAGGAAAAAATTGATTTTGGGGGAAACTTAAAATTGGGTATGAAAATAGGAACAAGAATCAAAGAAAGGAGACAGAAAACAAAGATGAGATTCAAGAAAAGAAAAAAATTTGTCAGAGCCATATTGGAGGTCCGACTTCAACACGTGTTGTTGCCCAATAAAAAAGCCCTCTCTAAGATGATCTCAACAGTATCAAAGAAGGCAACCTTGGTGCTTGAAGAAAACCACATGCACCACTATAGTACAACGGCCTCCCTCACGCATGATACGAGTCAAGTCAAGTCTGAGTTTGACCTTAAAATATATGCTAATAAGTTTTATGAGATTAGACATATCTCTTAAACCATACATCAAAATGAGCTAAAATTTTACAATGGGATACTAGACACATAGAACTATATTTTGATAAATTTTATTTGTTTGAGCTCAAATGAAGTATATGAACATATTATTTTAGAGGGTTGAATTTACTAGATAAATCTTGTTTGTTTGTGGCAATTTCAGTAACAAGTTGGATAATAAATATGAGTTTTTCTTTTGTTTGTTTGTGGAAAAATAACCTGTCTTTGCAGAGACAAAGATCATACACTGACTTATCAAAGATTAACTGGCTTCGTGATATAATTCACATACTTAGGGTTCTTAAATACAAGGTTATCTTTGGTTTCAAGTCTTTTTCTAATACCTTAGATTCTTAAGTACAGGGTTACTTTTGCTTCAAGATTCTTTCAAACCTGATTTTTGGATTTTCAAGTTGTTATCTACTTCATTAAGGGTTACTTTACCACATGATTAAAAGGTCCGCATTAGTTGGTAGTAGAGCTAAGCTCTAAAAATCAAGTTATGTCCTTTATTTTCTAGTTAGTTTTGGCTTCCTCAGTTTTAGTTGTCTTTGATTTGGTATTCAATTATTTCATGTTTAGAGCTTAGTAGTTTGTGTCTAAGGTTCCTTAAAAGAAAAAAGAGGTGTTATTTTTGTTTGTTGTTGTTGCAAGATATATCAGTAGCATAAAGAGTAAAAAAAAAAAAAACATTCACTATTATCAAATCTCCCATAGTACATAAACAAGGGAGAATATGGACCAAACCAATTCATAGAATTCTAAAATTTTATATACTTGTTCTAATCGCACCCCATATAAAATTTGAGCTCATTTGAAGATTGTTTGCTATAGTAACCAAAGTCGGGATTAAAACTTGTCGTAAAAGGGTCAGATTCATATCAAAAGAGAATTTTAGGTTAAATAAATTCATAAAATTCTCAAATTTTATATATTAGTTTTTAAGGTTCTAATCGCATCTCATATAAAATTTTAGGTCATTTGGAGTTCGTTTTCTATAGGAACTAAATTTGGAATTGAAACTTGTCATAACGAGTCTAATTCGCTTAAGTAATTCAAATTTGTTTTGCTGTTGTTATTTTTCAGTTATGACAGTATAATAACATCATAATTGATATATTTAGATTTCATTTAAATTTATTTATATAACATTTGCATCTTTCTTTCTTTCACGTCTTCAAAACTTTCATTTTTCATACAAATTAACTTATTACTTGTGAAATTGTAATCATAGTTTCATCTTTGCGTGTTTTCATTTTTTTTTTCTTATTGAGTCATATACACATATTTGGATACACTGCTAAAACTGTTACATTTGGTGTTGATTTCAGTTCTGTAAGAGTCGAAGAAAGGTGAGAAGAGAGAAAAAGGCGTAGCGAGTAAATTTGAGTGAAATGTCTATATTTTAGTCAAATGTGTCATAACCCAATTAGTGAACAAATAATAAAATTAAATATAGTTGACATTGTGGTTAAGATAACACAAAATTTAAAGTTCGGAGATGTAATTATGAAATTTGAGAGTCAATTGATCAATAATTAAAGAATTAAAAGTTGAAGAGTTAATTAAAGACCAAATTGAACAATTTAGGAATTAAGGACTGTTTTGTAAACGGTGCTATACTTTAGGGATTTAAGTGAAATAATTTCAATGGCAAAATTATTTGGGATCCAATTGTTAAATTTCCAAAGGCAGGGGTTAAAGTGAAAATTCCCATTTCTACCGAAACGACACCATTGCTTGGGAACAGTCGTGCGTCTTCTCCATCCCGATTCAACAAGGGAGCTAAAAATCTGCAACAAATCCGATCCAATCGTGGACCACATCTCTTGCCCACGGTCTCGTTTGTGGAAAATAACAGTCCTGCAAAGGTAGGACTGGTTGGAGGCAAGTTGTTGGATCTCTATAAAAGGGGAAGAAAAACCCAGAACAAAGGAGGAAAAATCAGAGCAAAAACAGAGAGCAGAAATATAGAGCAAAAAAACAAAACACAGAAAAGAGAAGGAAAAGTAAAGGAGCAGGACATATAGGAGTATTGGCTTTTCCATTGCTTTTGTCTTTGCAGACAAAGGAAAGACCCGAAATGAGTAAAAGAAAACTCAAAGCAGGCCGGCATCATCTTCGTAGTTTTAAAAGCTACTAAGAAAACAAAAGGAAAATACAGACAAGTGAGAACAGAAGGAAGACAAAGGGAAGCAGTAGGCGGGAATCATCATAAGCGCTGCAAGCATCTTCGGTCTCTAGAAGCAGGTATGCCCGTTTCTTCATCCCCTTTTGCATCTTCATTTCAAATTGAATTGTTACAAGAACACTGTGCGAAGGTAATTTAATTACCTTTACACAGTGTTCATGCATGCGTGAATTCACTTCACGCGTGCTTTTAGTTTTTTTGCCTAGCCGGGTCACTGGCTTATTTTTAGTTCATCCATGTGGGCTGAGCTGGGCCCAGCCCTAGAATATAGGCTGGCTGGGCCTAGCCCAGCCCAACCCAAAAATAAAATAAAAAAATAAAAAAACAAAGATATGTGTATGTTTAAATAAAAAAATAAAAAGAATTTATTGTTTTCATTCATCGACGCCAGAGTCAAAATAAAAATATTGATTCAAATTTATTTCATTGTATTATATTTAATTACATAAAAATAAAAAAATATGCATGCACAAATAAAATAAAATAAAGTAAATTTATTGGTTTATTCACTGACGTCAGAGTCAGGAATAAAGATACTGATGTAAATTTATTTTATTTTTATTTAGTTACATAAAAAAATGTGTATGCGTAAAAAATAAATTTATTTGATTTGTTTATTCACTGACGCCAGAGTCAGAAATAAAAAATACTGATTTAGAATTTTTTTATAGCTGCGTAATATTTACCAATGCTAGAGTTGGAAATATCCGTAGTTAAATATTCACTGACGCCAGAGTCAGGAATATTACACGCACAACCACTGTAGTATAAACCAACAAAACATTAGCAATTTATGACAAAGTCAACAATGCAGCCTGCCTTAGGCAGGACGCTCAAGGGGTGATAATATCTTTCCTTTTGCGTAACCAGTCTCGTACCATAGAATCTCTGTTGACCAGTTAGGGTTCCTAGTAACCATAATACTATCTGACGCCAGAGTCAGGAATATTACATGCAAAACCACCATAGCATAAACCAACAAAACATTAGCAATTTATGACAAAGTCAGCAATGCAGCCTGCCTTAGGCAGGACGCTCAATGGGTGATAATATCTTTCCTTTTGCGTAACCAGTCTCGTACCATAGACTCTCTGTTGACCAGTTAGGGGTCCTAGTAACCATAATACTAGGTGGCGACTCCTTAAATAATACCATTCCCCATTAAAGAACAGGATGCTAGAAATCCATTCTTTTCCATGATAATTTTTAAGGCCGCCGCGATGTCTAAGTGCGACAAAATATAAGAGGAGTGTAAACATATGAGGGAGTGGGTGAAGAATATATATTTCTTGTCAACTAACCAATTTTCATATTCAAAGATGTCGAAGGCAAGCAACAACATGGCACCACATAGAGGAGACAAGAGATAATGAAATTGTAACTCAATTCACATTATGAATCAATGAATGGATCAGATGATCAATGGATTTGGAGATAGGTTGGACAAACAACATTTTAATGATCATGATAGGGTTCAAATTAGGCCATTGCGAAGAGAATTTAATGTTAAGAGGGTTGTGAGGCAAGTTAACATTGATGTGGATGAGTTTGTGGTTGATAATACAGACATGAGTGATGTTGATTTTAAAGATGTGTCTCTGGGACATTGGAGATGTTTTGGACAGCAGTGGAATTCTTAGTTTGTATGGGAAAAATATGGTGACAAATGTGTAATTATAGGTATTAATTTCGGCCAAATGTATAATTTTAGGTATCGGGATCATAATGTGGAGTTAAGTGGAGATTTAGGTACGATTAACCTGAAGATATTAGTTTTTCAAATGAAGAATGGTCCTGAAGTTTATTTAGAACAGAAGAAGAAGGTGGACTGGATTTTTTAAAGTCACAATTAACTGAAACCCAAGAAAGTCAAGCTTGTTGTGATTTGTATGCCATTGTGTGGTGGGATCAGTTAGTGACAAATAACATGAGGAATTATGAGAGGCAAGTTGATACTTGGGAATAGATAAAATCCCTTATGAGGAGGAGATTTGTTCCTAGCCATTATTATAGAGAATCGTATCAAATATTGCAGAGTTTAACCCAATATATTAGGGTTGATGGGTACTTCAAGGAGATGGAGCTTGCTATGATTCGAACTAATATTGAGGATGATAGGGAGGCTATTATGGATGGATTCATGAATGGCCTTAATCATGATATAACTCATATTGTGGAGTTGCATCATGATGTGGAGTTGGAAGAAAAGGTGCATATGACCGTAAAGGTAGAGAAACAACTTAAATAGAAGGGTACCATTTGGCAAAGCCAACCATCAAGCCCTTTAAAACCTTGGAAACCCAATTGAAAAACTAACATTGGGGGTGGTCCATCACATCAGAATGAGGAAGGAAAGGCCGAATACCCTAGAGAAAAGAAAGACACCTCAGTCATTGTTAAAGGTATCAATATTACTCCTACTTCTCATAACCGTGACGTTAAATGCTTTCATTGTCTGGGTTTTGGTCATGTTGCTTCATAGTGTCCAAGAAAAAGACTCATGATTATGAAAGCTAATAATAAGGTTAAGACCGATGGGGAGGATGAAGAGGAGAAGATGCCACTATTGGAAGATGCTGATGATGTTTGTGTTGAGTATCCGGTTGAGGGAGATTAACTTATGGTGAGGAGAGCACTAAATATGCATGTCAATGTGGATGATTCAGAAGGTCAGAGGAAGAACATATTCCACACGAGATGCCATATTCATAATAAGATACATGGCTTAATTATAGATGGTGACAGTTGCACTAATGTTTCTAGTACTGAATTGATGTGAAAATTAAACTTGCACATTACCAAACATCTTATACCTTATAAATTATAGTGGTTGAATGATGGTGATGAAGTGAAAGTGAATAAATAGGTTTTGGCTATTTTTTCTATTGGTAAATGAAAGATGTGAGATCCTTTTTAGGACATGATGGTTTTCACCAAAGATTCATTCATTCTTTTAGCACCATTGCCAAATCATTGTGTAACTTGTTGTCACAAAATGTTCAATTTGATTCGACATCAAAATGTCAAGAAGCTTTTGAAAAGCTTAAAGGGTTGTTGACCACTGCACCAATCATGCAAGCTCCTGATTTGTCTTTACCATTTGAACTGATGTGTGATACTAGTGATTTTATGGTAGGGGCTGTTTTAGGGCAAAGAAAAGATAAGAAGCCTCATGTCATTTATTATGCCAGCAAGACTTTGAATGATGCTCAATTGAATTACACTACAACTGAAAAAGAACTCTTAGTTGTGGTCTTTGCATTAGACAAGTTTAGGTTTTATTTGGTTGGATCTCTTGTCATTGTTTTCACTGATCATGCAACATTGAAATACTTACTCACAAAACAAGATGCCAAGCCACGTTTTATTTGATGGATCCTCCTACTCCAAGAGTTTAACCTTGAAATTCGAGATAAAAAGGGAGTAGAGAATGTAATGGCTGATCATTTATCCTGTCTTTCAAGCTATGAGACCATAATTGATGAATCTCCAATAAATAAACTCTTTGCTAATGAAAATTTATTTTGTGGAGGTACTCTCTCTTACATTGGCTCTCCATGGTATGCTGACATAGCAAATTACCTAGCCACAAATCAGATTCCTTCTCGTTGGTTTAAACTTGACAAATAAAAATTCTTGTGCAACGTGTGTACCTTTTTTAGGATGACCCCTACCTATTTAAATACTGTATTGACCAAATTGTTAGGTTGTGCATCCCTGATCATGAAATTCCAAGTGTCATTAATGTTTTTCATGCATTAGCTTGTGATGGGCATTTCTCTTCCAAGAAAACCATTGTCAAGATCTCACAGTGTGATTTTTATTGGCCCACTATGTTTAAAGATGTCCATGCCTTCTGTGTTACATGTAACGGATGCCAACGACTAGGTAACCTCACTAGGCATAACATGATGCCCTTTAACCCCATTCTTGTTTTGGAAATATTTGATTGTTGGGGGATTGATTTCATGGGACCTTTTCCAAGTTCATTTGGCTACCAATTCATCCTTGTAGCTGTTGATTATGTGTCTAAATGGGTAGAGGCCATTGCATCTCGAACCAATGACCATCGAGCTGTGGTCAAATTCTTGAAAGAAAATATTTTCTCTCGTTTTGGCATGCCTCGGGCTATGATTAGTGATGGGGGAAAGCATTTTTATAACAAGCCCGTTCGGATTTTGATGAGAAAATATGGTGTAATTCACAAGGTTAGTACTCCCTATCACTCATAGACTAGTGGCCAAGCTGAGTTGGCAAATAGGGAGATTAAGAACATTTTAGAGAAAATAGTCAATCCAAACAGTAAAGATTGGTCCCTACGACTAGTTGATACTTTGTGGGCATATTGCACTGCTTACAAGACCTCTTTAGGAATATCTCCTTATAGGCTAGTTTATGGAAAGCTTTGTCATCTCCCTGTTGAGATTGAGCACCGTGCATATTGGGCTATTCGACAATTCAATGACAATGAAAACGAGGTTGAAAAAAAATAGAAAGCTTCAATTGGATGAATTAAAGGAGCTGAGAAATGATGCATTTAAAAATGCAAAAATTTCAAAACATAAGATGAAAACTTTGCATGATAAACATATTCTTAGAAAATCTTTTCATGTTGGTCAAAAGGTTCTCTTGTATAATTCACGATTACATCTCTTTCCTGGGAAGTTGAGGACAAAATGGATTGGTCCATTTGAGATTAAATCCATCTCTGAGCATGGTGCCTTTGAGGAATAAAATTCTAAGAATGGAAATGTTTTCAAAGTAAATGGTCATCGATTGAAACCTTATCTTGAAAACTTTATGGCTGAAGTTGAGACATTGGATCTTGAAGATTCAATACCATTGTAGTATTAGAAGTCATGAGTTTTTATTTTTATTTTTATTTGAAGAGAAATTTAGTTGAAGATTGAAGCAAATCTTGATTCAAATAAGTGCTCTAAATTTGCCCCCAAAATCAATTCCATTCCAATCCTAGAAAAGATTATCATATGATCTATTTCAAGCCCATTCCAATCCTAGAAAAGATTATCATATGATCTATTTCAAGCCCAAACCTGCCTTATGTTGTGTGCAAACTTCAACCATCAAACACTCAAGGTTTCAATGTCAATCTTAGCTCAAATAATATCCTTATATGATGATTAAATTCATCCCTAAATCAGCCTCCAAATCAGCCCAAGCACAATCCATGATCTTACATGTCCACACAACAAATAACATTTGATTTATTTTTAGTAATCCATTGATCTAAAAGGGCAAGCACATGGATGACAAGCTGGAGGGGACATTGTTACATTATTTTGGGTTAAAAAGAAGAAAGAGACAGCTCATAAAGGAGGAAGAAAAACGTGCACCAAAGTGTTCTCCAAGCTAGCCTGATTTGATTTTTCAGAACACCTTTCGGTGTTGTGCCCATAACTTTTGACTTCGATGCCCAAATGAGCTATTCTTTAATGAACTGGAAAGCTAACAGAATGGCTATAAATATGTCTCTAATAGTCATCTCCGGGGGAGGCCTATAAGAGGGTTGAATTGCTGTCCAAAGTTAGCATCATATTTGTATTAGAATTTTTACCAAAATTATGTTGTGTTCTTCTTTGTAGATTTCAGTTCTTTAGTTTGTAAAACTTATTATTTCAGTTTGATTCAAGTTATTTCATGTTTATTAAAATGTTCTTATATATAATCATGGTTGGCTAATCTCTTTCTTGGAACCAAATCAAGGATGATGGTGATTGAGGTGAGTTCTTTAATATATGAATGAATCTTAATATTTATCTTCTCATTTTATTCATGAATGTTTTATTATTACAAAGAAATTTTAGAAATCATTGAGGTAATGTTATAATCTTGAATTTTTATGCACAAACCTTAGTTTTGGGATAGAAATTGCTTGATTCAATGTCTTATTTAATATGAAAGTACTCGTTCATTCTTAAATAATAATCAATCTTCATCTTTTTAAACTTCATTGTAATATCTTCCGATCTAATATCACCATCATTGATATTAGGTTGAGTTATCTTATATATGTTGAAGGAATCACCAATACATCACCATTAAAATTGATTTGGAACCAAAACTTGCTTTTTCTTGTCATTTAAAATCTATTTACACTATTTCATCTTTGAAAACAAATCCATTAATTATTTTTAACCAAGTTATTGTTAATTTAATTTCTCTTGAGTTTTTTTTGTTACCTAGTTTAATTTCTATATCTAGCTGTCTGTGGATATGACCTCAATCTTACTGAGTTAATTGCTACATTGCACACTCGTGAACTTCCGAGTTAAAACAAGCCGATCATAAAAAACGGTCAAGCAATTTTGGAGAATTGATTATCATATGATCTATTTCAAGCCCAAACTTGCCTTATATTGTGTGCAAACTTCAACCATCAGATACTCAAGGTTTCAATGTCAATCTTAGCCCAAATAATAGGTACATTTGTATCCTTATATGATGCTTAAATTCAGCCCAAATCAACCTTCAAATCAGCCCAAACACAATCCATGATCTTACAACTCCACACAACAAATAACATTTGATTTATTTTGGGTAATTCATTGATTTAAGAGGGCAAGCACTTGGATGGAAAGCTGGAGGGGATATTGTTACATAATTTTAGTTCAAAAAAAAAGAAAAAGTCAACTCATAAAGGAGGAAGAAAAATGTGCACGAAAGTGTTCTCTAAGTTGGCTTGATTTGATTTTCCAGAACACCTTTCAGTGTTGTACCCATAACTTTTGACTCTAATGTCCAAATTAGCTATTCTTTAATGATCTAGAAAGATAACAAAATGGCCTATAAATATGTCTCTAATAGCTATCTCCATGGGAGGCTTTTAAGAGGGTTGAATGGCTATCCAAAGTTAATGTCATATTTATTTTAGAATTTTTATGGAAATTGTATTGTGTTCTTCTTTGTAAATTTCAGTTCTTTAGTTTGTAAACTTATTATTTCAGTTTGATTCAAGTTATTTAATGTTTATTAAAATGTTTTAATATATAATCATGGCTGTTTAATCTCTTTTCTCAAAGGCACCATGCTCAGGGAGATTGATTTAATCACAAATGGACCAATCCATTTTGTCCTTAACTTCCCAAGAAAGAGACCAACCATCTCTGAGCATGGTGCCTTAGAGGAAAGAGATTAGCTAACCATGATTATATATAAAAATATTTTAATAAACATGAAATAACTTGAATCAAACTGAAATAAGAAGTTTTACAAACTAAAGAACTGAAATATACAAAGAAGAACACAACACAATTTCGGTAAAAATTCTAACACAAATATGACACTAACTTTGGACATCAATTTGACCCTCTTAGAAGCCTCCACTGGAGATGACTATTAGAGACATATTTATAGGCCATTTTATTAGCTTTCCAGTTCATTAAAGAATAGCTCATTTAAGCATCGAAGTCAAAAGTTATGGGCACAACACCGAAAGATGTTCTGAAAAATCAAATCAGGCTAGCTTGGAGAACACTTTGGTGCACGTTTTTCTTCCTTCTTTATGAGCTGTCACTTTCTTCTTTTTGACCCAAATTAATGTAACAATGTCCCCTCCAGCTTTTCATCCATGTGCTTGCCCTCTTAGATCAATGGATTACTAAAAATAAATCAAATGTTATTTGTTGTGTAAACATGTAAGATCATGGATTGTGCTTGGGCTGATTCGACTGATTTAGGGATGAATTTAATCATCATATAAGGATACAAATGTACCTATTATTTGGGCTAAGATTGACATTAAACCTTGAGTGTTTGATGGTTGAAGTTTGCACACAACATAAGGCAGGTTTGGGATTGAAATAGATCATATGATAATCTTTTCTAGGATTGGAATGAAATTGATTTTGGGGGCAAATTTAGAGCACTTATTTGAATCAAGATTTGCTTCAATTTTCAACTAAATTTCTCTTCAATTCTTTGTTTCGAATTCTGACATTAAATTTTCTGAAATAATTCATTTAAGCTTCAAAACCTATCGAAACATTAAAAAAAACTTATTACTAAAAAGCACATCAATTATTATAAAAAACCTAAAAAAAAACAATAAATACATATGTAAAATAAGAGACTTAAAGATACTTTTGATGCACAATTAGTGAATATTGTGATGAGGTGTTATGTGATGTTGTATCAATGCAAGCTATTCATTTCAACCTTGCTGGAAAATCTGGACAGAATGGTCTTGAGGTTGAAGATGGCCAAATTTTATTTCGGTCATTGATTTATGAAAATTATAGTTTAGTCCCTAAACTTTGAAAAAATTATAAATTGACTCCTAAATGTATTTTGAGGTTATAGACAGTGTTATTATGAGGTCAAAGAACAGGAATCTTAGTTTGATAATTGATTTGGAATATTTTCAGTATAGTCCCTCAATTTTAGGGATTTACATTTTAGTCCCTGAACTTTTTAAAAAATTACAGTTTGGTCCCTGTATCGTTCTGGACAGAATTGCGGATGGTTTATGGGTGAAATTTTAGTATAGTTATGTATTTACAGTTTGGTCCAGTTTTGGTAAAATTATGTTTTGGTCCTTATGTTGGAAAATTGTCGTTTTAGTCCCTAAACCTAGGACACTAAACCTGGTTTTCTTTTATGCATTGGAATCTTTTATTTGTGTTGTTTTGAGTTGCTTTTGAGTATATTTTGTATATTTATTGTAGGTTCTTCTAACGATCCTCAATAGGTTTTTCGGGTCTTTCATCTGATATTCCTTTTAATCTATATTTTTCCAGGTGAGTGAGATAATATTTAATATGCATGTAATATAAATAAATATTTGTGTTGATTATACAATGAGTACAACTAATTAATTTCTTGAATATTTATATATGTTGCTTTATCTTCTAAGTACTCATTTATTCTTGAATTTACACTTGCAATCTGTCAAACTAAATTGTATTCGATATGATATACATTTCTTTGATGATTCTGCGGATATCTATTATGTCTTGATATAGGACTTGTCAGTAACTCCATGCTAACGAAGAGTAGTTAGCCTATGTGCACATAATATTCTATATACCTAGATGGTGAGAGAGGCATCAGTCTGTGGCGACTGATCATCCCACAGTGGTCACCTTTGAATGTCATCTGGTCACTTTTGAGTGTCATCTGATAACTTTTGAGTGTCATCTAATCACCTTCGAGTGTCATCTGGTCACTTTTAAGTGTCATCTAGTCACCTTCGGGTGTCATCTAATCTCTGACATGTATTCTACTACTTTATGATAATATGTATATGTATATAAATTGACTTGCAAATTATTAATATCTATAATGTATATTAAATATTATTCCCCCACTGAGTTAATTGAACTCACCCCTCATTCTTAATATTATTTTAGGTTCTTAGTTTCTGATAGCAGGTGAACTTTGTTGAGTGTTCCTGCTTCTTCAATTTTGGTCAGTATGCCTTGCTTGTTTTGTGAGGCTTTCCTTTTAGTTTTGATTCAATGTCTTAGACACTCCACTATTACTATGTTTTAATTAAGTTTGGATTTTGATAATGTAATGAGTATTATAAAATATTATCTTTGTTTTAATTAGTGATGAGAAGTTTTAAACTATCATTTGGTTTCATTAGTTTTGAATAATATAATATTTTTTGAAGATTATGAAATGCTGCATATTTTCAAATAACTTGTTCTTTTGATATGTTCGTTCTGAGGTTTAGCATAGAGGGGGTGTCCTTTCAACATCGCTCTTGCGTTGCCGGTCATGGACTCGGGATTCGGGTAGTGACAGAAATGGTGTTAAGAGAGGAGGAAAATTAAAGTGAAATATTATTTATATTAAATGGATGGTAGAAATTTAAAATAATAAAGATTTCAATTGAGTTAATTTCTAAATTTAAGATTTAATTTGACTTGTTTAGTAGGTTGCGAAAACATAAAAGAAGAATTATATGCAAACACATCTGATCATAGCAAGCCTTGAATACTTGCAAAGACATGTGTTTTAGAGAAATAAAAAGGTCAACGATAAGTAATAGTGGAGTTCAAATTTGTTAATTTACCTCCAGAATGTAAAGTGCCACTGAGTGCAAACAATGATAGATTTTTTAGAGAAGGATTTCCAAAATGCTCAATCTTGATAACTCATGACCACCTGTATATAAAAAATAAATAAATAAAGACTTCATGTAAAGAACAATGATAGTTAAATATTTTGTAATATTTTGTACAATATTAGCCTTTCAAAAAATTGAGAATCTCCCACTCTTCCTCCTCAAGGAGTTAATTATTGGGTAGTTAAAACTATAGTTTGTTCTATTTTCTTCACTTTGTCTATAGTTTTACCTATATTATTGTCACAAAATTAGGATGTTTCTCACACGCTCTTACAACTATAATTTTTTTAATTTGTTCCTCAATTTGTTTTTGACAATTTAGTTCTAATTAAAGATCAATTAATTTTGATTTATTATGAAAAAATAAGATTGAACCAAGAGAGATCGAAATAAAAAAGACACCAAACATGGGTGTTTGATTTTTTTTTACCTTTAAAGTTTTGAAAATGATGCACTTTGATTCTTAAACTTTAAAAATCACGCAAATCATACAATTTCAGTATCTCAATATTTTTTCAATTCGATTTTGATACAAAAATTCATTTTTGTTATTTTTTAATCTCTGGTTGAGAGAGGAGAGAGAGAGGTCGATAAATTCTGACAGTAGAGAGAGAAAAGTGTTGTTAATACCGATTTAGACTACCAAAATGAACGATATTTGTGTCAAATGGCTTTCTTTGATGAGGAAAGCACATGTTAAGTATTTTTTTTACCTTTAAAGTTCGTAAAAAAAAACAAATATGATCTTTAGTTGATTTTTTACCTTTAAAGAAACATGATAAGTATTTCTTTTTCTTAACACCACTGATCACTTCTTTGAATATATATACGTTAGTGTTGATGAATGAGAATTTAAGTGGACAGAATTTTAGGATTTCTAGAAAAATTAATTATCTCTAATTTTGTCATATTTTCTGGTTTTTATTTTTATTAATTTGGAAAAAAATTGCTTAAATAGTATGTTATAATCAACCATTGGAAAAAACAAGAAATAAAATTACATGGAATCCAAAAACAAAAATCTCAAGGATTAGTTTTTTTATTTTTATTTTTTTTCAATGATCATTTAATGTCTTTATATTAGTTTTCAAGTTTTGAGATTAAGTTCATAGCTATTTTCTCTTTAAAGACAAGAAATATACCACAAGATTTATTTCAAGTTTTGAATTTAATATTAATAATTATAGCTTTCTAAAATAAGTTTATTTAGTTAATAAAAACTAGTCAACTTTTGTTCTCTCATCGCTCTCTCACTGTTGTTTTTTTTTATTATTCTTCTTTTAAGCTCCTTTGTCTCTCTTTCTATCTCCCTTCTTTTAATCCATCAAAATTCTAAATACATAACTTTAAAGGTGCAAGCTCAACTAATCAAGCCCACAAGCTACGGAGTTTTAGACTGCTAGAGCCCACAAGCTACGGCCCAATCTTGTGGAAAAAAATGCATGATGGCAATGGTCTCATTAGTGTGGAAAAAAAAGCATATAGCTATCAAATTAAATATTTAATTTGAGATAGTTTACATGGTTTTTGAATTTTATTAATTAAGATCATAAGTTTAAATTTTATTATTTTATTTTAAAAAATTAAATATAAATTTATATAAATTTTAAGTTTAAAACATTTTTATTTGAAGAGGTGATGTTTATTAAAAATTCATATAAATATTATCTTGAGATATCATCTTACAGATTAAACATTTAGATTAAGATAATTTTTTAAAAAGTATGCAAAATGTGGGAGTTTTTGAGTCAATGACTGTCATTTGGATTGGTTGGAATGGTCCCAAAAGTCGAGCATTATTCTTGCATGGTTGATCTTTGTGCGCGTGCAGGGCTTCTGAACGAAGCTTGGGACTTAATCAAGAAGATGCTTGGAAAACCATATGAAATTGTGTTGGGGTCATTGCTTGGTGCCTGTCAGAGGTGTAGAAATGCAGATGTTGGTGAAAGGGTCATTCAATTGTTTCTAGAGATGGAGCTATCAAATTCAGGAAAATATGTTATCTTATCTAAAGATATATGCAAATATGAGAAGGTGGGATGATTCTGCAAAGACAGGGGTGTTGATGAGGCAGCGTGGTGTCTCTAAAACCCCTTGCTGTAACTGGATTGACATTGGACCTCATGTTCATGAATTTCATTCTGGTGACAACTTAAATCATCATTCGGTGAACATATTCCAATTGCTGAATGAGGAGATGAAGAGAGAAGGTTTACATTCCAAATATTGGTTGCATATCGAGGTGGAAAAGTTGAAAA
>Ga0325411_1003211_pt1 | contig 18410 bp, 18 predicted proteins | sample PopdelMetagenome_13_FD_206181 | JGI IMG/M metagenome (GOLD analysis project Ga0325411, IMG submission 206181) | Populus deltoides microbial communities from Bellville, Georgia, United States - Xylem-PdIQD-R4 | ecosystem: Host-associated > Plants > Phyllosphere > Stem > Wood/Secondary xylem...
ACCCTCACGAAATATTATTTACAACATTTTTTTGTTTTTAATCCGTGTTGTTTTCTCTCTCTTTAATTAATTTTATTATATAATATTTGTTTTATTGAAGATTAAGTTTTATGATTTTTTATGGTCTAGTTTTTTTATAAGTATTATAGTCCCGTGACTCATATCATGGATTTGATGGGTTTATTCGTTTGACAATAATTTTTTTTTAATTGAATTTTATCCTATAACATTAGATTGATTAAGAACTAAATTTCATGATTAGTTTTGATTTGCTTTTTATGAGGTTATTCTGATCTATTGACTTAGGTCATGGGTTTTACGAGTAGACTTGGGTTGTTTTATTATGTTTTTTATATATATATTTTTTAATTTCATCCTTCAACAATAGGTTTATTAAAAATTGAAATTCATAATCTATTTCGATCTGCTTTTTATAGGATTATCCTAGTATAATGACCCGAGTTGTGGGTTTGGCTGGTTAACTTGGGTTTACACATGTTGTTTTTTCTCTTTACTTTATATGAGGTTATCTTGGTATTATGACCCATGTCATGATTTTGGCAAGTTAACTGGGTTAACTTTAGTCTTTTTTTGTTTTATTTTTTTAATTGGATTTTTTTTCAATTCACCATTTAACATTGAGTTGATTGTAAATTAAACTTTATAATTTATTTTTACTTATTTTTTATGGGGTTATCTTGGTCTCATGACTTACATTGTGGGTTTGGCGAGTTGACTCGGGTTTTTTTAATTTTTTTAATTTTGAGTTTTTTGAGAATTGAGCTTCATAATTTTTTTTTTAATTTTATATTGGTTATCATAGTCTCATGACTTGGGTTGCAAATTTGGCAGGTAAACTCAAGTCAATCCATTATGTTGATATCGCAATATTTTTTTAAAAAGATGTCATTTTGATTTTTTTAATCAAATTATATTTTTACCAGTTGTTCAATTTACATTTGAAAACGCCAAGTCAACATGTCATATCGAGTTAAACCCCACAAAATTTTTATTTTTATTTTTTATCAAATTTTTTTTGATCCATAAAATAGAGCGTGAGCTAATCATCTTGTATGATTTGAGGCTGCAAGTTAGCTCGAGAATTGTTTAGGCTAGAAAATATAGTTCTATAAAGTACAAATACAAATATAGGATATGGATATGACATGATATGTATACTAATAAGATGATGTAGAAATTAAAAACAAATGACATGATATATGCGAGTAAGTTAATTACACACACATAACAAAATTATTTTAAAAGTAAATAAAAAATCAGTACTTAAAAATCAATATAATGAATTGTGTGGGTAGAAACAAAAATTTTCTACCAATTAAATTTCACCATGTGTTATTTTTATTTATTTTTTATGAAAGGATAAAATAAAATTGAAATATATGACATGAAAAATAAATAAGTCTTCATATATTTCTTAGCCAATGAAAGGTTGAAATTTGGGATGAGATATTCAAGATATCTTGTCATAAAAGCAAGATCCCATCAATAAAGATCAACCAATAAAATCATGTCATGTGGCATTGAAAAAGGACTTGGGAGCCCTTGCAAACCTCTATAAATAGAGGGCCTCAACCTAGAAGAAAAGAAAGAGAAGAATTCTTAGAGATACAAATTTCTTTCAAGACAAGTTCTTCAAGCAAGAAAGCTCTCTTAAAAGTTCTCAAGCTTCATTTGTTTACATTTGAAGTCTACAAAGAATGAAACTCTGTTGTATCAAGCTTAAACGCCCCATAAGAGTTCTTCAACAATGTTTTGAAGACAAATCAAAGATACTCTTCAAAGCATCAAATCACAAAATCTTGGTTCGCAATACACATCTAAATTCGTGTTATTGCAAAGCATAAATCTTGGCTTGATTTCACAAATAAATCAAATCACCATATATCAACCAAGGGAACAATCAGAGGATTGTCTTATTCTTTTCAAAGAATACTTTAGACAAAGATTTTACCTGGTCATATATTTAATAAAACCATATATTTGTACACGTGTGCTTGTTTAATTTCAGGTGCTCAAAATTGTGTCTATAAATTTCTAGCGACTCCAATGGGAAAATCTCTACCTTTCATCTCTTCCTTTTAAAAAAGAATTTTCAATAAACTCTCAATGGCAATTAGGAGGAACATGATCATCATTGTCGCTTCCAAAAGCAATAAAGCTATTAATTCAAGTCATCGACATACCATTGAAGATTCTTCAACCTTGCTATTGAAAACAAAATCCATTGTCGAGTTGTATACACAAACCAAGCCGACTCTCAAGTTGACATCAACTTCGAATTCAAGAAAGGCACGAGATCTAACTCCAAAGATGAAGCTACAAGTAACTCTACTACAAAAGCCAAGTGGGGTGCATGGAATTCTCTTTGGCACTCAAGGTGATTTTGACAATTCACCTATGGATTCTTTTCCAAATCAATCACCAAGTAAGGCTTTGGGTTTTGATATTATGTCAGTGATGACGACCAGGACAACATCATTGGAGGATTATGTGGTTAACTTGACAAAAGTCTTCGAAGGGTTTTCAACTTCACTCAAGGCAAAAGACCACGAGATAGAAAAATTAATGAACAAACTCGAGGACATGAACAAAGGATGCCAAACCTCAGCTCCCAAGGCTTTGCAAGTAGATCAATTAGATGTCATTAAGGATTCTATAATTGGAGCTGGAAGGAATAAACGTGGTATTACTGATGGCATCCTCACCATAAATCAATTGAAAGAACTTAACAATGAAGCCATCACAAACCAAGTAGAAAGCTCAGTTTAACCCTCGTATTCTTATGCAAAGTTGTACGCCCAAAGAATTGACCTACTAAAGATGCCTCTAAGCTATGAACCACCAAAGTTTCAGCAATTCAATGGCAAAGGGAATCCTAAGCAACATATAGCTTACTTTGTGGATACTTGCAATAATATCGAAATTGATGGCGATCTCAAGATATAGCAGTTTGTTCGTTCCTTGAAAGGTAATGCCTTTGAGTGGTGCATTAACTTGCAGTCTGGCTCGATTGATATTTGAGAGTAATTGGAGCATGATTTTCTTAACTGCTTTTACAACACTCGTCATATGGTTAACATGATTAAACTCACCAATGCATGTTCGTGGAAGGGAGACTGTTATCGACTCATTCATGAGTGGAGAGATCTTAGCCTCAACTATAGAGATCGGCTTACCAAAACTTTTGCATTAGACATGTGTATTTAACGAATACATTGGGGGCTACACTATATTTTACAAGACATCAAACTAAAGTCTTTTGAAGAATTGGCTACTCGAGTACATAACATGAAACTTAACATTACGGCGACGTAAAGCTCATTATTGCCTATGCAAGAGCCAAAGAGAAATAAGTCTGAAAGTCGTAGATTCGGAAAGAGCACTCTAAAGATCAAGGGAAAGAAATCATTAGTAGTTAACTCGATTGTCGTAAAGGTACCACCTAGAGTTAAAAGGGTTGATTGTGCAACACCAGCTACTTTTCAAAAGGGTAAAAGAAAAAAACCATCCATGAAATAGCGATAAGAAAAAGTGTATCCATTCCCCAACTTAGACATATCTAGAATGTTGGATAACCTACTTAAGGCAAATCTCATTGAGTTGTCGGAAGGGAAGCACCCTGACGAAGCAAACCAGGTGGACAATCCAAGCTATTACAAATACCATCACTTGATCAGTCATCCCATAGAGAAGTGTGTTATGCTGAAAGACAAGATCATGAGGCTACATGAGAATGGGGATGTCATTTTTTATTATGAAATAGCAGCCTCTAATATCACAATCATGATCAATTTAGAACCATACCAATCGTTCCCTAGAATAAGTTTTGGCTCCTTTGAACCTATAAAACTTGGTGTCATTTTGTTTACGAGCTTCACTATATCCTCAAATCAAACTTCATGTATAACCTTTGCACCTAAAGTTGGAAACTTAAAGCCTAATTCATCATAAAATTATGATGATGAAGGATGGACTTTAGTCACGCATATAAGAGGAAGGAAGAAGCACATGTAGATGACAAATCCAACTATAACGATAATCTTGATAGTTAGGAAGCTAATTGATAAGCCGATACACCGAAAGATTCGATGAAAATCTGTACCAATCAGAAATGAGGTTCTTCCAGCTTAAAGCTTAAGAAAACTCATTACACTGAATGAATACATGCCAATAAATATAAGAAGGATTGAAAATGTACTTGTGTTTGCTATCATATTGATTAAAAGAAAACTCCTACTGAACCTGGCATGAAGGAAAATCATGATGAATCTTCAAACTTGTCTCATGGTGTATGCACAACAGAGATATCCTTCAACGATGAAGACTTATTACTTAGATCAAAACTCCATAATTGACCTCTTTTCATTAAAGGATATGTTAATAAAAAGATGGTGAATCGTATCTTAGTTGATGATGGCTCGGCGGTCAATATACACCTCTTAAGATTATGAAAGAGCTTGAGATTCCTATGGTTAAACTCTTCCCAAGTCATCCCATGATTCAAAGTTTTAATCAAGGAGAGCAAAATGCTATAGGAAAGATAAGATTTGCGATACACATGAAAGATATGGAATCGAATGCACTTTTCCATATCATAGATGTTAAAACTACTTACAATATGTTACTTGGATGACTATGGATACATGAAAATGGTATCGTCTCCTCAACGCTCCATCAATGTTTTAAGTATTGTTAAGATGAACAAGTAGGAAAAATAGTAGCGGATACCGATCCCTTTGCCATGGCTTAATCTCACTTTGTTGACATAAAGTTGTATTTTAAATCAACTGTGATGGAAAAATTACAATCCCTACCTAACCATCTAGGAGAGGGAAAAGTTGATTCCAAAAGCTCATAAGGGCATAAGTCATCTGCAAATGAAAAAGTGACTCATCCAATGAAAAATAAAGGAAAAGAAAAGGTGGTATAAAACTTTGTTAATAATAAGCTATCATGTAAAGTCATGGTACTTCGATATATCCCAATATCAGCAAGAAAAGAGGGTCAATATTCTTTTACTAAGGATTAAGAGAAGATCAACAAGGGGCTCAAAAACTTGACCTTGCCAGCTACTAATCTCACATTGAACAAGGTCTCAAAACCTTTATTAAAAGGATTTGTTCATCAAACTGAGTTGATGGTTACAAATCGTGAAGGACTCCCTGATAAACGAGCGAAAGGCTTTGATCCCAATGCTTATAAGCTTTTAGCCAAGGTTGGTTATAGTTGTGAGGACATCAATAAGTTAACGAAGGATGGTGATAAGACTCAACTCGAAGGTAAACAAGTTTTCTATAAAGACTAAAAAGGCTTGGAAAGATAAGAAAACTTCTAACAAAACTTTAAGCGTTGGTCTTGGATATGAGTCCTCTACACCGCTGCATGTTTAGATCAATAAAGAAACCTCGTGATACATAAGTGTGGATGAAGTGAAGGAAAAATAACAAAGTCAACCTACACCTCTTAGAGCTTTAATTTGGGATCGTCTCAGTAGGACTACAACTTATGCTTCTATTTTCGTTAGGATTGGAACCCAAAAAAATAGAAGGGCACTAAAACGCACATCAATCTTCGCAAAAATTGGACAATCTGAGTTAAAAGATGACTAACATGTACTCAATCATCAACCAAATTTGATGGACGATTTAAAAGATACTCGTAGCAAAATACCTTCATACATGAAGAGATAATGTGAATGGGTGGTAAGTGCTGAGGCGAAATTGAAAGGGAAAATAGGCATGATAATGATCACAAACCCCTCTAATAAAGAAAACGAAGATAAAATAATGTGTCTCAAATCAAATCACATCACTATTGAAGAAGATGATAATGATGAGCTTATCGTTGAAGAAGATGTTAAGGAAACTCCACCCTTTCTTGAATCAGAAAATAAGCCTACAGTGGATGAGTTTAAAAAGATTAATTTAGAAGCTGTTGAAAACTCACGCCTAACTTTTATCAATACAAACTTATCATATAAAGAAGAAACGAATTACATGGAACTTTTGATGGAGTATCGAGATATCTTCACTTGATCCTATAATGAAATGTTAGGTTTAGACCCAAGGGTTGTTGTCCATCAATTAGCGGTAAAAAATAGGGCTAGACCTATAAAACAAATCTAGTGTCATTTTTGTCTTGAACTCATATCACATATTGAGGTTGAAGTTAACAAACTTATCCAAGCAAGTTTTATTCATAAGGTCAAAATATCCTACATGGATTTCAAATATCGTGCCGGTAAAAAAAAGAATGGTCAAATCCGTGTTTGTATGGATTTTCGAGACCTTGACAATGATTGCCTCAAAGATGACTTTCCACTTCCAATTACCGAGATCATAGTCAACGCTACCACGGGTCATGGAAGATTAACCTTTATGGATGGTTCATTTGGCTATAATCAAATTTGAATGACACCCGTAGATGAGGAGAAGACGACCTTTTAGACTATGAAAGGGATATAATGTTATAAGGTTATGCCTTTTAGCTTAAAGAATACAAGTGCCACTTATCAAAGGGCGATGCAAAAGCTTTTTTATGATATGCTTCACCAACATGTTGAATGCTATGTTGATGACCTTATGGTGAGATCAAAAGAAGGAAAATTATTTGCAAGATCTTTGTGTGGTATTTGAATAGTTACATCGATTCCAACTAAAAATAAACCCATTAAAATGCGTATTTGGTGTGTCCTCAGGCAAATTCCTAGGGTTTATAGTTCGACATCAAGGAATTGAGATTGACCGATCTAAGACCGATGTCATTCTAAAAATGTCGAAGCCAAGAAACATGCACAAGTTGAATAGTCTCCAATGAAAGTTGGCCTATATACGAAGATTCATTTCTAACTTAGTAGGTCGATGTCAACCATTCACCCATTTAATGAAAAAGGATATGTCATTTTATTGGAATGAAGTTTGTACTAATGCCTTCAACAAGATTAAAAAGTACTTGCTGAATCCATTTGTCCTTCAAACACTAGTACCAGGAAAACCACTTATCCTATATATTACGGCTCAAATACATTCCTTGAGAGTGTTATTGGCACAACAAAATGATGAAGGCAAGGAAAGTGCTCTCTACTACCTTAGTAAGACATTAAATGGGGTTGAACTGAATTATTCTCCAATAGAGAAAACATGTCTAGAATTAATGTTTGCAATAAAGAAGTTAAGACATTACCTCCAAGCGCTTTCAATATGACTAATCTCCCAAGCTGACCCTCTCAAGTACATCATCTCAAAACTGGTACTATCAGGAAGATTGACAAAATGGGCTTTATTGTTTCAATAATTTAAAATTACCTACGTCTCATAAAAGGCGATCAAGGAGAAAACACTAGCTGATTTTCTCATTGATCATCATATTCCTGATGAATGGAAGTACTCTAAAGACTTGCTTGATGAGGATGTTTTGTTTATTGAAATATCGGTACCATGAAAAATGTTCTTTGAAAGTACAACATAAAAAGTAGAGCTGAAGCTAGGGTAATATTCATCACACCAGAATGAGATGTCTTGCCTTTCTCCTTTTCACTTACTGAATGTTGTTTCAATAACATGGTCAAATATCAAGCCTTGATTCTTGGGTTAGAAATGACAATGAATATAAAGATGCCTCACCTTAAAGTTTTTTGGGATTCTCAGTTAGTCATTAGACAACTCCTCTCACTTTATAAAGTCAAGAAGCCATAATTCATCCCATATCACAAGTATGCATTAAAACTAATACACATCACCTGATTGTGTCACTTTAGAACATGTACCATGAAAAAACAATAAGCAAGTCGATGCCTTAACAAATCTAACGTCAAAATTAGCACCATATAGTGAGGAAATAAAAGTCTTTATATGTCAAAGATGGGCCATTCCACCAATAACTCATGACATAGAAGAGGAAGAACAAGTGGGTGTAGTTTCTATCCACGAGATTGAAAAAGAAGACTGGCGTCAGCCATTTATCGACTACTTGAGACATGAAAGCTACCTAAAAACCTACGCCATAAAACAAAGGTGAGGTGAAGAGTTTCTTGCTTTATATACTTCTAAGACACTCTTTATAAATGCTCTTTTGATGGAATCTTTTTGCGTTGTCTCGGAGAAGAAGCTACAAAAATACTAGAAGAAACTCACTCAGAGATCTATGAAGCACCCCAATCAGGTCCTAAACTTCACTTCCAGAAAAAAAAAATGAGGGTACTAACGACCCACAATGGTGAAAGATTGCATAGACTATGGTAGAAAATGTCAATGTTGTCAATTGCATGCTAATTTGATCCACCAACCACTTAAGCCTTTACATTTGATAGTTGTCTTTTGGCCTTTATCAACTTGGGGACTTGATATGGTAGGACCATTGCTGAAAAGCTCTAGGGTGTATCTTTATATATTGACCGCAATATATTACTTTTTAAAATGGGTAGAAGTTACAGCATTAAAAAAGATAAAAAAAAAAAAGAGATAGTTGTAAACTTCATTCGGACAAACATCATATACTGTTATGGGATACCAAGACATATCATAACTGATAATGGAAAGGAGTTCTACAATATAGTCATGAACAAATTGTATGCACAGTTTGATTTCAAACAACATAACTCTTCTATGTACAATGCTCCAGCTAATGGCTTGGCAGAAGCTTTAACAAGACATTATGCAATATTTCTCAAGAAAGTAATGAATCAGAGATAGGTCTAAAGAAGGATTGGCATGATAGAATTGGAGAGGCATTATGGGCTTATCGTACTACATTCTGAATGTCGACTTAAGCTGCTCCATATTCCTTGATATATGGGGTTGAAGTTGTTCTTCTATTAGAATGTCAAATTCCATCTTTAAAAATTGCGATTCAAAAAGGAATTTCCAATAAAGATAATGTTCGTCTACGCCTCAAAGAGCTTGAAGCTTTAAATGAATAGCGTATTGAGGCACAACAACTATTAAAATGTTATCAAGCACAACTTTGTAGAGCTTTCAACAAGAAGGTGTGACCACGCTCATTCTAAGAAGGAGATCTTGTCTTGGAAGTACGACGCCCGATAATCATGTCAAAACTCATGGGCAACAAGTTCATCTCTAAATGGGATGGCCCTTATGTGGTTTAAGAAGTCTACATCAACGGAGCTTACAAAATTATCAATGAGAATGGATTGAGGATTAGGCCTATCAACGATAAATTCTTAAAAAGATACTATACTTGAAATCTGATATAGCTCCTAGCCCGCATGGGCTAAAACTGTGAAAGGCACACACAAAAATAAACTATGTTATGACTTAATCCTTATCCATAGATGTACATTGGCAACTTGGAATTCATTTTGAGTATAGTCATGCAAAAAAAAAAAAAACTCTTTAACAAAAAAAATTCTTTTGAACTACGTTGTGACTTGATCCTTTATCCATAAAGGTATGTAGGCAACTTAAAAATTATTCTAAGTACAGTCATATCATCCTTTAAAGCTATTCGATCCAATACGATTGTTCACATGAAAAAAAGGGATAAATAAACCTTAAAACATAATTCATAACATGGAAATTTAGATAACAAGACACGAGTGAAGGCAAAATATAGACTTTATTAATAGAAAGAAGAATTCTATTACATAAAGTATGTATTCTCAACATAAAGTCATAAGCTAGTGTTACCAAAATAAATAAATAAAAAAGGCGTTCCAAAGCATAAGAAACCATCAGCATACTACGGTTTCCAGCTATATTCTTCTAACTCCTTTTGTTTGGTCTCCAACAATCCTTTTAATTTTTGAAGAATGACTATATCAGTTTCACTTATCATATGGGAGACGATAATGTGGTGATCTCTGCTCGAATGTTGGAGGTGATGATTTTTCTCCTAGAAAGCTTTTCATCATATGCCTTATTAGATGACTCTAACTCGGTCTTTTCGCTCTGCAGCTTCATCAGTTGATCCTCTATTTTTGTTATCTCAGCGAGAGTGGTGGAAATAGATCTAGATACCTCTTCTTCAAAAGCTTCCAAATTTTTAAGTTGCACTTCAAGCTTTTCAACGTTTAAAGCTTGTTACACTAATGTCATCATAGAAGATAGTGAAGATTCTAAGTGATAAGATTTTTAGCATCTTCAATCACCTCCGTCATCATCCTTCTGATAGAGGAGCAATCAACCTTTATATCTCCTATGGAGTAGAGGATCTTCTCAACTTCACCAGGTAAGTTAGGAATATAATGGATCGGTGTACGAATAATCTTATTTTTGATGCTCTCCCTATACTCAATAGCAAATTCAGATCTTATCTCACCTATTATATCATCAGCATAATACCTAGTAACTCTCGAAGGCTCAAAGGCAGCAGTAGGTCCAAGATTACACAAGTTAGTCCCTATATTAAAGATCGGTAGAGGTGGTGTTATAGATCGATGATTAGAGTACTCATATGGTAAGCTAGATGAAGGATGAGAGTTTTCAATCCCAGCAGCTAAAATATCAAAAGGATTAGGGCTAGCAACAAAAGCGACATTCATTTCAGGCCTAATATACATATCAAAGTCATTCCCTAAGTTTTGTTGACCAAGTTGAAACAAAAAAAAATAAAAAAATAAAGGTTAATATATACCAAGTAGCATGAATTGAAGAACAAAGAAAGGGTCAAACCAATTCATCAACATTGTTTGGCATGATTGATGTATTAGGGACTCCGTAAAAAAAACCGGTCTGCAAGGAATGAACACTTTCTTGGTACGTTTTAAACATTTTCAATGATGATCACTGTCTTCATGTTCACTGTCCTCAACATTTAAAATTGCTTCAACATTGTCTTCCTTTTCCTGCTGCACACATATCATTGCGAGCATCTTAGTAATAAAAAGGAATTAATAAGACGTGTAAAAAAAAGATAAGTATTCATTTACCAATTGTAGAGAAAAGGATTGTGCACTCATTTCTTTTGCCCCTGAGGAGTTAATGGATTTCTTCTTAAGATGAACTTTTAAAGCACTCATTCCCTTTATACTAGGAATCATAAGTGGTGTCTTTTGTATACGGGTACGTGCTTGGGCACCATCCTTCTTGTCTAAATCAACATCAATTACCTGTTTATATCTTTTATGGGTAGGGAAAATTCTATTCTTCTTTGTTAAGATAGGGTCATTCTTCTTTTCTTTTGCCTTTTAAGATATTGTAGCAACATTAACAAGACTTTTGAGAATGATTTTCATCTCTGGAAGACAAACTTTGGACGACTTTGGAATCCACCAGTCCATTTAGCGTTAGTCACCAAAGGAAGTTCAGCGCTTAGGGCAATGGAAGCTTGCATTGAGAATATGTTGAATTTGGTAAAACTATGCCAAAGTTGAAATGCATCTTCCAAGGTTGGAACCCTAGTTCTCCTTCTAAAGTCACGGGGAATATGTTGACAAAATCCAAACTATTTACTGAATCCATTAGGACAATAGGGCTCAATAACAGAAGTATCATCATAACAAAGAGTCAAATAACCATATCGAATAAACATAAAATAGTCACTCTTGAGGATTGATAAGTTGTCATCATTACGCAAGACAACAACTTTGGCCAGAGAAAGTAATGCAGGAGATATGATTCTCTTTGGATTTCTGAAAAGAGCACTAGCTTGAGATTCATTGAAATGTTTTGTTAACCCAACGCCGATATATTTTGTCATCTTAACTAACTTGGCAAGGTTAATGGTTGTTTGATGGTTGCAAACTTTTCTACAAGCCAACTACTGAGAAAATGAATAGGAAAATGGATGTCTCGTGCAATCACATCTAATACAAATTGAACTTCCTTTAGACCTTTAAAGATACTTGCTAAAATTGGTATCCCAAGAGAGAATTGCCTTCCAGTCACCATCATAGATGCTACTTTGAAAGTACCAGGACGAATGAAACCAACATCTTTTCTAGGAAATGTAAATTTACATGGCCAATATGAAAAAAGCTACTAAATAAACTTCGTCTTGAATGTGAGAAGGGATATTATACTCTTTAAAAGGATGAATGAATTTGCCAGAGTGAATGCGAGACTTATCAATTAAGCCAGATGGATAAGTAATCTTATTAGATTTGCTAGACTTACCCATAGAGAAAGACACTTTGTATCTTAAGTCATCTCGGAATAAAAAATTACCCAACCTTGAAGAGTCATTACATAATCACCATCAACGGTCTCACACTTTTTATAAAAGGAAATAAATAGGTACTTGCAGCTTTTTGGAAAACAAATGTCCTTTTTTACCAGCTTCATTAAGTTCATTAGCAGAAGGGATGGCTTCATCATAAAAAGTGTTGAAAATAGAAAGGCTACATGATTTCAATTCCTAAAGTGATATAGACCCCTCACCATTCGGAGTAGGTAGCATGTTAGTAGTGGGATTTCAATGGTTGTGAAAAGAAATGATAACATTCATCTGACAGTCATATGTAAAAAGGGATGCACAAATGATGTCTTGAACATGCGCCCTCTCAAGGATCGGCTTGTAGTGTCTCAAAATATCTTCTGCCCATTCCCAATACTTAGGAGTATACTCAAATGCATCAGAGATTGGAAAATAATCCTTACAAGTAGCATCTCCATCACGTATACGATAGTCTAATGGTGGCAGATTAGCTAGAAAAGTTATTGAATGTGGAAATGAGAATTGAAGTTATAAAACTGATTAAGGCAAACCGTCATGACCATAAAGTTCATAAGAAGTCTCCAATGACCATGAAGTTAAATGCTTGATGCTTTCGGAATGCCACTTCTTAGCAAATAGACCGACAACGAGTTCGTATATGCGAAGGCTTGTCCTCTGATACTTGTCTTCAATTACCAAGAACCTTTTAGAAGAAGAAGAAGAAGAAGAAGAATTCCTGAAAGTCACCATCTAAAAAACAATATAGTGCGTATTAGGTGCATATTTAAAAGAAGGGATAGGGAACAAGATTATAAATCCCATGATATTTATATGTCCTAAAGATAATAATAAAAAAAAGGAGGGTAAGAGATTACCTTGAGAAAAAGCCAAAAACGAGTGATAAGGTTATGAATTGCCAAAACCAATATATACCAATGGGTCATAATAAAAAAAATTTAACAACCATGATCGTTAAGAAAAAAATGACTCTTTAAGCACCAAGCCTTGTGAAACATTACAGTAAGAGAATTTAAATCACCAAATAAACTCGCATAGAGTTAACCTACATCCAAATTCCAAAGAATGTTAAAGAAAATTAAGTTATAATCCAACACGGGACAAATACTTATATCATTGAGATATGATCCATTCATTGAACATGAACAAGTCACAAAGTTATTCAAGTGGAGAAAGCCTTGCAAAATGTAAAAAAATAAAATGCTAATATGGTTGAGAAGCTGCAGGAAGAATTTATAAGACTGTCCGAGTGAACGACATTGATTTCTGATGCAAATAAGAAGGAAAAACACTTGCGAAAGCTCTTTTATTTATAAGGCTGAAATGGTGGGATTGCTTTGGCCTTCATGTCTAATGAATTATAGAGTTGTGGGAGAAGTAGCCTTGAACTCGCAATGTTTGCAGAAATAATCTAGAACTGAGAGAACACATCATAATCTATCAATTCAGGGCTGAGAATATACCATAATTTATGGTAGTAATGATTAGGGAGTATTGGTGACAAGGATGGTGAATCTCTTGCGGCAACTTCAGCCATGGATATGCCTGATGAACAAGGAATTTGCAATTCTGAACCACTGGTTGGAAGATCATGTATATTCACACATAAAGCCTAAGAAACTGTGTGAATAAGACCAGTTCACAGACTAAAACAGCAAACTTGAATTTCTGCTACGGTTGGTTTGTAAGCATAAATGACATCTAAGTTGAGGTTTTGCAATGCTGACAACGGCAAGAAGAATGATTAAATGGAATCTATCTACAACAAACATTTCATCCAACTTCAGTCTTTGATGAGGCTCTACACATAAATCATGTGGAATCTGTCTACAACAGATGATACATCCAATTTTATGGGCTTTTAAATCTGTCCACAACTCAGAATTGTGTTCTACATACATACAAAAACAAAACAAAAGAAAACTTGCAGTTGTAAAACAAATACTGAAGAGCCATGCATACGTGCTAAGACCATCGCTGATGTTGGACTGCTATGTGGAAGGTGCACTGCTACAAGGGGTGTAGCTCAACTGGTTAAGCTCTGGGTTTACTTTCTAGATGTCACAAGTTCGAGTCTTACAAATTTTAGGGTCACTGTAGACTTACATGGTCGTTAACTTCAGGGCCCGTAGGATTAATCGAGGTGCGCACAAACTGGCCCAAACATCCACATTAATAAAAAAAAAAAAAAACAAAGTACTACTAAGTTGAGGCTGCACCATTAATCGAATTCGAATTTAAGCAGTGCCACACTCCGTTTAATGATATCACCAAGTAATCACCTGACCCAACATGATTCTGCTTGACCTTTGGCTGACCAATTCTGTCCATAGATGCTAACCATACCCAACAACACTTGACAATCTTCACGAAGCAGCCAAAAAGTTCGATATTGATTTTGAGGTGAGACGTTTGGTTGCTAGGTTGAGGCTGCACGGTTAATAAAAGAGCAGTAGGAAGGGCTGCGTGGTTGGTAACAAGAAAGGGGCAATGTAATGCTCTTTTATAACCACCCCAGGAATCCTTTCCTAATCTAAACTCTGTGAGAGCAAAGTCGGCAAAAAAAGAAGAAGAAAAAACAAAAAGCAATTCATTTCCTCATTTGGAACAGGTACACGGGGAAGTCAAATTTTGTTTTCCTGTTCAAAGCATAGTACTGACAAAAGCAAAAAGGAACAATTGCAATAGTTCCTCTTCTGTGAGGAAATATTGTTATCAAAAATTTTCTATCATTCAAATTTCATCATATGTTGTTTTTATTTTATTTTATTTTAAAAGAATAAAATAAAATTAAAATAATAACATAAAAAATAAATAAATCTTCATATATTTCTTGGCGAATAAAAAAGTTGACATTTGAGATGGATATTCAATATATCTTGTCAAAAATGCAAGATCTCTTCAATAAAAATCAAACAATAAAATCACATCATGTGGCATTGGAAAAGAACTTGGGAACTCCTACAAACCTCTTATAAAGGATCTCAACAAAGAAAAAAAAAGAGAAGAATTTTTAGAGATACAAATTTCCTTCAAGACAAGTTCTTCAAATAAGGAAGCTCTCTTTTCAAGCAAGGAAAATCTCTCAAAAGTTTTCAAGCCTCCTTCGTCTATGCTTGAAATCTATAAAGAATGAAGCTTCATTGGATCAAGCTTAAATGTCCCATAAAAGTTCTTCAACAACACTTTGAAGACAAATTAAAGGTACTCTTCAAAGCATCAAATCACCAAATCTCACTTCGCAATACACATTTAAATTCATATTCTTGCAAAACATAAATTTTGGCTTGATTTTACAAATAAATCAAGTCATCATATATCAAATTCAAAGGAAAAATCAGAGAATTGTCTTGTTCTTTCAAAGAATACTTTAGATAGCGATTATATTCGATCATATATTTAATAAAATTATATACATGTATGCTTGTTTAATTTCAGATACTTAAAATTTTGTTTATAGTGTGTGTCTATGGATCCATTATCTAGAATTGAACATTCTTCTTATATAGATTAAACGATTCTCAACTCTCTTTTTTTTTAACAATTATTGCCCCTTTAAATTTTATTTTTTACGTGATACAAAAAATTAATTTTATATTTTTTAATTAATCAAAATCAAATATATTCAAACTTAAAAATAGAAACACACATGATATTAAATACTATAATATATATATATATATATATATATATATATTAAATTAAAAGAAATAATATTTGATTGATTTTGTTTACCTGGATTTTAAAAATTTATGAAGTGTGAATTATATAAAAAAAAAACCCTAAAACTACTATAAAATTACAATGACTATCCAAAAGTTTAAAAATATTATAAAACATTACCTGAATATTACAAAAACCTCCATTTGTGTCCAAATTAAACAATAATCTTAAATCATTCCCTTAAAATTAAAATCGAAGTGGATAAATGTATAGGTATCAAACCTGATCTGGGGGTTGACCTGACCAAGGGGCGAAGTCCTGAGTTTCATGGGTCAACTTGGAAAAATTAAAAAATATATATTTAAAGTTTTAATATTTCATATAAAAAAATTAAGAAAAATTCATATGAATACAGGTTATACATGTTGTAAATAATGAAGTTTGAAAGAATATTTTTTTAAAAAAAATTATCACACATTGAAATGATACTATATTATGCTTTTAAGTTGAAGTATTTAAATCAAAAAAGTTTTTTTTATCTCACATTAAAATAACATAATTTTTTTCTTGTAAACATAAAGTATATATACTAAAAGACTTCAAATCTCATATTGAAAAAATAATTTCTTTCTTGTGAACATAGAGTATATATATTAAAGGGCTTCAAATACTATATTGAAAAGATATTATGCTATCATTTTAAATTGAAGTATTTAAATCAAAAAGTTTTTTATCCTACATTGAAAAAACATAACCTTTTTTTTATGAACATATACTATATATACGAAAGGGTTTCAAATCCTATATTGAAAAAACATAACTTTTTTCTTATGAACATAGAGTATATATACGAATTCTACATTGAAAAGATATTATGTTATCCTTTTAAGTTGAAGTATTGAAACCAAAAAGTTTTTTTATCCTACATTGAAAAAACATAAATTTTTTCTTGTAAATATAGAATATATATATGAAAAGGTTTTAAATCACATATTGAAAAAATAATTTTTTTCTTGGGAACATAGAGTATTACACAATATACTAAAAGGGCTCAGTGCCTCTATTACTATTTACATAGACACAAAGCGTTGTGGATTGGAGCAGTGTAATAGCAGCTTAGCCCTTAACACAAAGAGTTGCAAGAGCAGCAGGGGAGGGATGTTGTTGTCTTTTTCACTGGGGTGCGTTTGACATTGAAGAGTTTGGTTAGGGGAGCAAATGGTCAGCATAAGTTTTGGTGGGGCTACAGGCTATAGGGAGCGGGCACCTGGCGCTGCCCATGCAAGGACAACTGGCACCGAGGCTGCCCGGCCCCGAGCGCCACATGGTGCATGGGCGGCCATGCCCTTGCGCAGGGCAGATTGAGCGCCACCTGGCGCTTGGGCTACTCCATTGTGCGAGGCAGACCCCAGCGCCACCTAGGATTGAGGCACACAGCCACGCCCAACCCCAATGGAGGTTAGACGTGTCCACGCCCACCCCAAAGTTAGGTCTGGACATGTCTACGCCAAACCACATGTGTTAATATAATAATGTGTGTTATAAATATTATTTTTTTCTCTTATAATTTAAAGTGTTCAGATAAAAAATAGTATTATTTGTGTTATAAATATTATTATTTTTATTATAACTCAAAGTATTGATATAAAAAATATTATTATGTGTTGTCATCATCCTTGAAATTCTTAATATAATTATTTATGTTATTAATATAATTATTTATGTTATAAATATTATTATTTTTATTATAATTCTAAATATTCATATAAAAAATGATATTATTTGTGTTATAAATATTATTATTTTTATTATAATTAATAAAATAATTAATAAATTTTAAAAAATAATTATTATTAATATTAAAAAGATATTATTTTTTTATATTATAAATTTTTACAGTAGCTTTTATGAAAATAAAAAGTGAGTCCGCGGCATCCAATTAATATATATTAAAGAATTTCAAAACTCAAATTAAAAAACTAAAAAAAATATAAAAATAAAATATAAAAAAAAAACTACATTTAAAAAGAATTATATCTCATCCTGATTCATCACGACCAGTGTTGACTCATTTAATAACTGTAGATAAATATCTATCTTGGTTTGTTTGGTACTATACTGTGTACGAGAACAAGTACATAGAAGATGCAGGCAGCAGCCACGTGTCAGCCATGACAATTCTCTCGTTGCCACCTCTTCCCTTCTCCTCTTCTCTGCTCTACTTATCACTGGTTACGATTTCCGACTCGCCCGCCTCTCCCTTTACGTGTCTGTCTTTGGCTCTCTCTTTCTCTCCAAAAGGATTCTATCTTTCAGTGCTGCCTCACTCGATTACTTTGATTTCATTTGAGTAAGTCTCTCCCCCTCTCCCTCTTTCTTCATTACTTTGATTTCATTTCTGAGTAAGTCTCTCTCGCCCCCCCCCCCCTCTTCATGTACTTGTGGGTTCTTTTGAATGTTTTTACCTTTCCTTTATTGCTTCTTGAATACTGGTGCTGCAACTTGAGAAACTGCATGCACCTACATTTTCCAATTATCTCAATTTCCCTTTTGAAAGAGCTGGGCAGATGTGTTTTTGGTTTCAGCTGTTTTTTTCT
>Ga0325411_1003213_pt1 | contig 18401 bp, 10 predicted proteins | sample PopdelMetagenome_13_FD_206181 | JGI IMG/M metagenome (GOLD analysis project Ga0325411, IMG submission 206181) | Populus deltoides microbial communities from Bellville, Georgia, United States - Xylem-PdIQD-R4 | ecosystem: Host-associated > Plants > Phyllosphere > Stem > Wood/Secondary xylem...
GCAGGAATCCCTGCTTTCACACTAGATATTCAAATGGGAATATCTTGAGCCTCTGATATCGAAATCAAGTGATTCAAAAGCTCAAATTCATCTACGTGTCTAGGACTATAACTTTGATGAAGGAGTCAAAGTGAGATAAAATCTTTTTACATAACAGAAACTGATAGTAATCTAGTTGGTCAAAAAGGTTCTTGATCTGACAATACTAAGCATCCAAATCTGACTGAGAATCTGCTCTAAGAACAATGATCCCTAGGACCTAATAAAGGTGTACGTCAATTTTTCAACATGTAATGAGTGACAGAATATACCTAGGATGGTCAGATATCGTACGAAACTGAGTCAGAATTAGAGCCTAAGTTGAAACAAAAAATTGCGACAGCAGCAGAACTATTTTTTTTAGTGTAAATTCTGAGGGATTTATTCAACCTTAAAAACAAGATAACAAAGGAACGAATTTAGCATTATGAAGACCCCTAGTCAGTCTAAGAAAACCTGATGATTTTGGCAGCAAAGGGGAAGGATAAAGAGAGCAGAAAACAGCTCAAACAGGGTTTCGAAAATAAATAAATAAATAAATAAATAAATAAATAAATATTTCTCTCTCCATTTTTGTCAATTTTCCAGCAAATATGAGCTACACTCTTGCACTTGGTTCGAAAGAGGTATACATTGTCTCTAGCACGTGGGGTCCAAAAATGAGTAACAACAACTGGGTCATGATAAACCTTATAGGGTAGTAGGTTTGATTTGTTGATGAATAATTTCGAGGTACTTGGGGAAAAAACTAGGTTCTTCTCCCTTCATAGGACTTGTAGCCCCTTGTCTTAGCTTTCCAACGCGACCAACCTTGCTTGAAACAGAGTCCTAGAATTGTAGTTTGGGTCCTTTCCCTTTGGGGAACATGTACGACCTCCGAGGAAGGTCGGAATATGACCAGATTCGGAAAGTCCCTAAAGCAACTATTTAGACGCGTTAAATGGTGAAAATTTGGATCCTTTCCCTTTGGGGAACATATGATATTCTATCTTAGCTTCCAAAAGAAATGAGTCATGTTCAAAATGGAAATTTGTAAGGATAACTATGGTCGGACAAAGAATGACAATATTAATGGGTGAAATTGGCATGGACTAGCATACATTTAGTATATGTTAGGATCTCAGGTAAGGGGATTACCATGCATCGATGCCTATGGGGGCATGGATCAACATACATTTAGTGTATGTTAGGATCCCGGTTAAGGGGATCACCATGCATTGATGCCTATGGGGCATAGACTAACATATATTTATTGTATGTTAGGATCCTGGGTAAGGGGATCACCATGTATCGGCTAACATACATTTAGTGTATGTTAGGATATCAACTAGCATACATTTAGTGTATGTTAGGATCACGGGTAAGGGGATCACCATGCATCGACTAATATACATTTAGTGTATGTTAGGATCACGGGTAAGGGGATCGCTATGCATCGACGCCTACGAGGTGATAGTGATACCAATGAAATTGATATTGGCAATGAGTTAGGTAGAAATATTTGTGGATGATCTTATGGAATCTTGAATGGAAGTTGAAAATGGAAGATGAAATTGTTTTAGTAGTTGAATGAGAAAGAGTTCCAATGAAAACAAATATGAAGTAGTGAATAGAATATGAATACATGTTTTCTTTTTTTAAATTGTTGGATATTTATGTTACTATACTTATTGTGATATTCATGTTTCAATAATATGTATTTTGTTTCAGGACTATTGCATGCATGACAGGAATAGATCGTAGCTTTTGTTCACTTTTTGTTATCTAGTTCTGGGAGTATATCCTTGTATTTTAAAATATTAAAACATTTATATAACTTAATTTGTATAATTGATTTTTATGAACTTAACTGTGAAATTCATATAATCATGTTCCATGTATACGTGTTTATCTCATTTATTCCTCTCTAACAATATTTGTTGTTCAATGTATGTTATAAATATTATAGTTGTGATGATGATGATGTTTGTGGGATTGAGACCCATGATGATTGAGTTGTGATTGGGTTATGAGATATGAGATATTAGAAGTGTAAACATGGTATATGCTGATAACTGGGGACCTCCCGGTATAGGGGAGACTGCCGAAATTTTGGTGGAAATTTGGGTAGACTTTTATATGAGAACTGTAAATATATAAAAAAATTACTCATATTTTTATATACCAAACCGTAGGAAAATAACCATATATGCATATGAAAGTATGGGGCATTACAAATGCGAATCAAAGTCTTTGTATAGCTCGGTCAACCTGAAATCCCATCTAGCAACTCCCTTTAACTAAAGCTAAAATCTGTGTGCCGTTGGGTTAACCTGAGATCCCATCTGGCGATCTCTTTTTACCATAACCAAAATCTGTCTGTTTGTAGCTCAGTCAACCTGAAATCCCATCTAGCGATTCCCTTTAACCAAAGCTAAAATCTATGTTGCGGTTGGATTAACCTGAGATCCCTGTTAACTAGAACCAAAGTCTGTTTGTAGCTCGGTCAACTTGAAATCCCATCTTGCAACTCTCTTTAATTAAAGCTAAATTCTGTGTTGTGGTTGGGTTAACCTGAGATCCCATCTAACGATCCCCTTTAACTAGAACCAAAGTTTGTCTCTATAGCTTGGTCAACCTGAAATTCCATCTGACGATTCTTTTTAACCAAAGCTAAAATTGGTGTTGCAGCTTGACCAACTTGAGATCCTATCTGGTGACCTCTTTTAACCAAAAACCAAAATTTATGTGTAGCTCAGTCAACATGAAATCCCATCTGGGGATTCTCTTTAACCAAATAAATTCTGTGTGTGGTTAACCTAAGATTCCATTTCGCGATCTTCTTTAACCAAAACCAAAGTTGGTATGTTCTTCTTGATAACAAGGTTCAAACTTGCTTCTTTCTTCCTTTTTTTTTTTTTTTAAGAATCTTAATGGTAGGGTTATTCTCACTTTTCTTCTTGATGATAAGGTTTGATCAAGTTTATCACTTGATGATTTTTTCTTTTTTAATTTTTGAGATTTTGTAAGATTGACATCGATTCTTCCTGATTGCAGGGTTGACATCCATCCTTCCTGATTACTAGATTTTATTGATTACTGGGTTGAAAACTTGGTACTTCATGATTATAAGGCTGACCTGATAATTCCTGATTGCGGGGTTTGAAACTAGGTGCTTCCTGATTTCAGGGTTGACCTGAAGACTCTTCCTGATGACAAGGTTGATCTTCCAATTTCTTTATCTCATCTTTCTTGACGGTTGGCTTTTCTTGTTCCTCCTGATGACAGGGTTTGAACATCTTTTTCTTTGAAAATTTCCTAATAGTAGGGTTCTTCTCTGTTTTTTTTCTTTTTTTGATTGGAAGGTTTGAAAATAGGACTTTTGATGGTCATGTTGATAAATTGGTGCTGCCTGATTGCATGGTTGACTTGATAATTCCCAATTGCGAGGTTTGAAACTCCGCACTTCCTGATTGCAGGGTTGACTAAAGATTCTTCCTGATGATAGGGTTGATCTTCTTATTTCTTTTACATTTTTCTAATGGTAGAGTTCATCTCATCTTCTTCTTGTTCCAGGGTCAAAACCGTGATTCTTTATTTTATTATCAACTTAATGATTCTTTCTTTATCCAAAATCTTACTGAACTTCATTGAGGATTTTCCTATAACGAATCAAAAATATGTGTGCAATGCTTTGAGGTTAGATGACATGTATGCATTCTTACCTGGTTTGAAATATAGGTCCCCCATCTTTGATGTTCCATTGTCATAGAGTGTCTTTGTTTGTTATCCAAAGCTTTATTTTGTTCTTTTAATGTACTGGCTCATTCGTGTGCTAGCCTCCCACTCAGCTGTAAGTGTCGTGTCTATCCTATAAAATTAATGTAACATACCTCATATTAGAGGCAATATGATTAGGTGTGGTGTGTTGGGAAGGGTTTTTGGATTTAATCATAAAATTATGATTAATGTTTAGAAGTCGCCACCTAGTATTATGGTCATTAGGAACCTATGGTTTGTGAGAGTGTGGGTAAGAGACGTATCACCCCCAGTGCAGCCTACCTAAGATAAGCTGCATTGTTGTTTGATTGTTTTTTTCTAAGTCGGGTTCCTATTTGTTGGACTTTTCTAAGGATCAAGGTAGATCTCTCTTCATGAGAAAATCTCTACCTTATCAAGTTAAATCCTAACCGTTCTAAAGTCTGAATTTTAGCATCGCATTTTTACACCCTGTATCTTTAATACCTGAGGGTGTACTTTATCGTGTAATTTTACACCCCACATATATTAAAGTCTACTTCTGGACCTTTAAACAAAAGATTGGAAAAATGGTTTTTGATATTTTGGCCAAACCTTAATGGATGATCATAAACTGGTTATGATATCTATTTTTTTTTTTGGATTTTTAAAACATGAGAAAGATGTATTTCTTTTTATATGAAAATATGGTTGGAAAAGTTTTAGGATTTGACCATATGTATGAAAACAATTTTTTTTTTTAAAAAGGGGAAATTAATTTAAAATATTTAAGATTTTTTTTGAATTTTTTATAGAAAAAGTCTCGGAGGAAACCGAGTATTTTAATACCAGATTTGTATCTTCTTGTGTAAGTATATAACCAAATATTAAGCAAAATTGGTACAAAAACATCTTAGAAAATCACAAATATTTTAAAATGCCCTTTGAATTTTTTTTGGAATTTTTTGTTTTTTAAGAAATATATATTATATTATATTAATTAAATATTATTAAATATATGGGTTGGGCCGGACCAGCTAACTGGGCTCGGACCAGCCAGGTGAGTCGAAATTGGCCCAACAAAACTGATCCTTTTAGAGTGTGGACCGGAGCAGGTCCAACCCACCTTCAAAGTTAATTATTTTGCCATTGCATACAGAATATCTTCTGCATGCAATGGCCACGAGAAGAGGGAGAAAGAACGAGGAAGAAAAAGAAGGCCACCTTGCATGGTGGTGGTTTGGATGTGGAGTAGGTTCGACTGGTGGCTCAGGAGGCATCGACTGAGGGAATGGTGGCCGGAGTTGGCTGTAGGAGGAAGAAGAAAAAGGTTTGTAGAGGAGAGAGAAAGGAGTTCGCAATGGTTGTTCTACCGCTGGTGAGGATTTGGGTCCGTAGGGAGGCTGAGCCATCGTCTGTTGGTGGAGGAGAAAGGTTTCTGTGGGGTTTTCAAGTACTGAAAAAGCAGCGGGGAGAGAGAAACATTGGCTGGAAAAAAACAGGGGGGTAAGCTGATTTTTCGCGATTTTTAGACCCGATTCCTTCATGTTCAGGCCATGAAATCCACCCCTATTCATAGGAGGTGGGAGAGGGTAATCTTGTCTACATAGGAAAAAAAGTGTAGCCCTTGATTTGGTTGGGAATGATCTTAACCGTTGACTCAAAGTAGGCACTATGAATTGTCAAATTCAACAGTAAAAGGCTGCCTGAGTTGACCTATTTATGCCGGGGCCGGTGAGGTTGTGTTGTCGTTGAGCCTGAACGGTCCATATCACGAGAAAACTGGTTGTCAGATGATCATTTTGGTTCAAGAGTTGTCAAATTTGGTGAAGGTTAGATGCCTTAAATGCACCTGTAAAGTAACTTCCCTGAGTTGTCATTTCAGAAAAAATTGAAGAAAAAGATGAATAGTAACTAAAACAACGCTATTTTGGTACAATTCATTTTGATCCTTCAATTTCTGATTTATCTTATATAAACCCCTGATCGACTTCAAACGTTCAAATTTATGCAATTGAGTCCCTGAAAAAACATCAATGTTAGCCCCGGATTGGCGTGCCTTTTTTTAATATGGTCTTTGATATCAGATTTATGCAATTTAACCCCTAATTGACCATTAAACTTTCAATTTCTTTAATTTTACCCCCGGTTTCAACCAATCAAGCCCCTATAGCTCAACGTCTTTTACAAAATAGTCATTGGTTGCGAAAATCTTCAATTTAACCCCTAATTGACTCCAAAACTTCAATTTTCTTGCGATTTTGCCCCTAATTTCAATCAATTAACTTGGTAAAAATTAAATTAGTCTCTAAAAATTCCAACAATCTCAGTTAAGCCCAAATTGGCCTCCCAAACTTATTTTTCACCAATTAAGCCCCTAATAAAATGAATTTGACCAATTTAAAGTATAATTAAGTCCTTGCACTTAATTGAATACTTTAATTGGACCCAAATTAATTTTTAAACATAATTAAATTTTAATTTGGCCAATGATTAAATCAAATTGACGTATTATATTAAAAAAATAATTGTCATTGAACTTAATTTTTATGCAAATTCTTTCAATAATCATATAATTTGACCTTGAATATTCATTTTCTCTCTCCATTTTTTAGCATAATGGGGTATAATTAGGCCTCATAATTTCCTCCAAAATTACAGCTTGATTCCTCGACCTACTTTCTCAACATTGCCTTCCTTTATTTTTTTTTTATTTTGATAAAAAATGAATTTTAGGGAATAACCCAGAGTTGGGTTATGACACTGCCAATACCCATCAAAAAGTTTTCTAATGTCGTTCTTTTCTTGGATTGCAATCAGTTATGGACTTGTCTCTAGTTGAAACAATACTCTTTAAGTATATGTTATCATTAGCCTTCTTGGAAACCATCCAGTCGTCCAAACATGCGTCTCATAACTCGCAGTAAAAGGTTCTTTGTTGTATTCTTGGTGTTCTTCTTAATGGATTCCTCAAAGCTTGTCAAATCAAATTATGCAAAGGAAATGCATTAACATTATTAATGATGTTCTTTTATCACCCATATTCATGCGGTAAAGTGCGCCTTTGGGCTTCAAAACAGATTGCCCACAGTCAGTCTTGGTGGTGTGTATCTTTTTTATATTCATTCAAATGCCATTGTGTGATCAGATTTGTCAGGAGTCATAAGCATGTTTCAGAGGGTAAACCCAGATGACGATATAAAGATGTCCTTTTAATGCAACATTGTCCCACAATTAGTCTCGGTGGTATGCATCCTTTCGACATTCATTCAAAAGTAGCCATGTGATAACATCTGTCAAGAGTCATAGCCATGTTGGAGGGTAACCGAAGATGAAATGAAAATATCCTTCAAGTGCGGTGTTGCTTATCAATTGTTGTTGAGATTTACTAGATCATAAATTGTGTTTGCTCTCAGTTGATCTGAGTATGCTCTTTCACTTATTCATCATTTGATCATCTTTCTTTGCCCCCAGCTGATCTGAATACTGTTTGTTTTCCTTCCCAATGTCCATTGCATTGCCCCCAGCTGCTTAGTTTTTCAAGGAGTGTCGAGAAGTGTCAATGCCATTTCCATCAAGGATTTTGCAAACTTGATCGATGTTCTTCTTGTTTTTGACAATCCTTCTTGTTTGGGAATCAACTCTCACATTTCAAAGGTCATGTCTATTCAAGTCTAATTATTGAAATGAAATCAGAGAGATGTCAGTTTTTGAAAATCAAGCTTCTTTGGTCAAAGACCCAATATACGCCATTCGATACACGTAGTCTTTTGATTGCCTTATATTTTGAAAACAGAAATTGACCCGTTGTAAGATTAAAATAGCTTTGTCTATGGTTCTTTTCATCAATTTTAATCTCTGATCTTGGGTATACCATTTGATGACATGTGATGAGGTGACCTTCTATGTGTTTTAAAAAAACAAAATGGTCAAGTCAAAACTTGGGGCTTTATCAAGAAAGATTATTTCTTTTTTAGCATTAATTTTATCTACTTGCACAATAACCAGTAGTTTGATTCATGAAGCCACGACTCATAGAAAAGCTCTTCCAGTTTTGAGAGCACCACTTATTGGTTCAAATTGCTTACTTGATTAAAAAGGGCTTCCAAAAGCACGTAATGCAGGTTACTATTCATGGCCATAAAGAGAGGAATTTCATAGGCTCAAAAGGTGTTTGAGGGTTTCAAAGACTTAGGATCACTTCTATCTTGCCTCTTTTTTTGTGGAGTTATTTCATAGACTATGTTCTTTTTAAAGAAGGAACTTGCTCAGGGGTATGTACCTCAGTCTTACAACATCATGATCTCTCTCCCTTTACTTTCTTCTTCTTCTTCTTTCTTTGTTTTTTTTTCAATCATTGGACCTTTTTCCTTAATATGCCCTTTTCCATTAATTCTATTATTGTCTCCATCTTTCCCAATGAAATATCTCTTATTGCCCCCAATATGCCTTTTTCCATTAATTAGTGAGGGTTTTTATAAAGAAGAAATTCATTCCACCTTAAATGGGGACCATAAGGGATATAATCTTTAGAGAGTGAAGGGATATCAAAGTTGACTTTTTCTCATTTTAAGCAAGGTCGGTTAGAACCGATAAATTTTGACATCGTCTAGTGTAATGATTTGGACTTATAAGAGTTATGATTCGCGAGTCTGTAACTATTGAATCCACTGCACGTCATTATACATATGGCTAAAACTTAGCTACATGATGTGTGGTTCAAACTTCAGCTGCAATCACAGGGTGAATTAGATTATTTCCTTCAACTGCTCTTAATCTTTCTTCTAGGGAAACCCATTTATCATGGCTCATGGGATCAATAAACCTATTTTCAGAAGGTTCTATCATTGTTGAATTCACGGTGCTTGACTTGGATTGATGAGGGCAAAAAGGACAAAATGATTCCCAGTTACTGAGTCTGTCCCCAAGTTCTGAGATGTGTGAGGGACGTGGGCTGACGGTGTTTTCACAAAAGGCTATGCAGAAGTTCCTTTTCCATTCTTGAAGCCCACCACTTGTTCGAGCAGATCTGTAAGTCTAGCTACTTCACCTTTGATGCTCTCAATTTCGTTTTGATAACGGGCCTCCAACTGAGCTCTTTCTTCATTTTTCATCTTTCACGTGTAGTAAACTTTAGGTGGGGGACCTGCGTTTTAACCTGGTAGCATGTATAAGCAATGAACTCACCCTTCAAAGGCTGACATATGGTGGTAATTATTGTATGATGAAACAAGGGTTTTAATTCTTGCTCAAACTCTATAACGACCATTGTGTCACCCACAAGTCTTGGATTCAAGATGTTTCAAGAAGGGCTTGCTTTAATGCGAAATGAAGGTAGCACAACAAAGCTTAGTCCACAAGATCCTTAGTGGAGTCGCTATTTTGTTGCACATGCCTGCGCGACGTTGCGGCAATCATCCACTCTTATAAGTATGTATCCGGGAAAATCAAGAAAATAAAGAAGACAAGGAATTCTTGTCTTTTATCAGTGGAATTGAGGAATGAGAGTCGTCACCTAGTATTTTGATCACTAGGAACCCTAACTGGTCTCAGAGATCGGGCATGGGGACTGTTGCATAAATGGAAGGTATTAAAACCCAAATACGCCTTACCTAAAGTAAGCTCTATTGTTTGATTGTTTGATAAAAGCTAAGGTTGGTCTCGTTTTCTAGTTGTTGGTTTGTCTAAGGTTTAATAAAAGTCCTCCTCAATAAAGAGATTCTTATATTATCGGGTAAAACTTAACCGTTCTAACATAAAAAAACTATCCTTTTAATATCAGGAATACATTTTAGATATAAATTCATCATTCCAGATACTAAAAGAAAACAATTTTTTTGGGTATTTTTGAAATATTGGCCTAGTTCTCATGGCTTTAATAAACTAGTTATTAAAGCCAAAATGCATGCTGAACATATACATTTTTTATTTTTTATTATATGAAAATATGATATGATTTTCTTTATCTTTGAGAAACTTGGCCGTGTGCATGAAAACAAGATATTTTTTTGTTTTATAATTTTTTTGCAATTTTTCGACAAAAACTGGGTATTTTAATACTGGATTTTATATCTTTACCATATAAAAATACAAACTAATATTAAGAAAAGTTGATAGAAAACTACACGACAAAATCATAAATTTTTTTGAAAAGATTTTTTTGGTTTTTTTGAATTTATTTTGGGCTGGCCCGGACCCGACCCGACCATTTTGGTTATGGGCTGGTTCTGTCCAGCCTAGTGAAAGGTGGATAGTGGAGAACTCTCCACTATTCACTTGCAGAACAGTGGAGGTTGCACGCAGAGAAGGAGAAGAGGAAAATAAAGAAGGGGGAAGATGACCTGTGGTAGCGGTGCTGTTGTTGACGGTGGGCAAAGAAGAGGACTGACTGTGGGTTGCGGTGGACGTTACTGGTTGTCCTTTCTTTTTCTCTGTATTTTCGTTCTGCCTTTATTCTATTATCTCTTCTCCTTCCCTCTGTTTTTCTATTCTTCTCCTTTTGTTCTCTAGTTATGGCGGTGCTACTGGTGGCGGCGTTTTAGGCGGCTGGTGATGGTTTGCGGCTAGGAACGGTGGCAGTTGCTACAATTCTTCTTGTTCCCTGTGCAGAGACACCAACCTCCTTTTTTCTCTTTCTTATTTCCCTCTATTTTTCTCTATTTGATTTCTCTCTATTCTCTCGTCCTCTTCTGTGTTTTTTTTTTCATCCTTCACAAGGTTTTTTTTCCTTCCCTCTTCTGTTCTTTTCTGGTGTATTATAAGGGTAGGGGGAGCAGGATCGACCCTACTGGTGCAACCATATTATTTGATAGTTTTACTCATATTTACCTAGTATTTTGCCTATGTTTTATATATAAAATGCCTTGATATTTTGTTTTTATGCTTTGAAGGCATTTTTGGATGTAATATTCAAAAAGAAGTAAATTGGAGATAATTGGCAGATTTGACCTCCAGTCGATGTTTTGTGCAAAAATTGAGCTCTAGAAGTCGAAACGAAGTGATTCTAGTGGCAGTAGAAAGCTAACATCCATACCTTTCTATACATATATGACAAGAAAAAAAAAGAGCATGGAAATCGCAGCCTTCAAAGTCAAATCTCGTATTCTGCCAGTGTTGAGCTTCGACCATTCCTACTTGAATATCTTGAGATGCAGAAGTCCATTTGATGTAAACTTAATGTTTTTGGATTCCTAATTCGAAGACCTATGAACCTACTAAAGTTAAGCACAAAAATGAGCTCATATAAGAGAGATATGATTTTTCTAAGATAAGACATGAATTCTGTCAGCAGACAAGTTTTGTGAAGAAACAAGTTCAAATTACGTCCCAAAACATCCAAACCGACATCCAAGTTTTTATTTCAGATTTAGCTCCTCTAAGTCAAAATTCAAAGCGTGAAGATTTTATGCAAGGCTATTTCTTCTTTTTTTAAAAAATAGTTATTTAAATGTAAATTGTCTATTTAGGAAATGACTTCTTTTTTTTTGTAGAAAAGGGATTAGGGTTTCCTAGGATATAAAAAGAAGGAGGGAAAGGAAGAGGGGGCAACCAACCAAGAGAGAAAAAACACCCCTTTCCTCTAAAAATCCCAAAATCATGCATTCTTTTTTCTTTTTTAAAATAGTTATTTAAATGTAAATTGTCTACTTAGACATGCAAAGCTAAACTCTTTTTTCTGGTTGCAAGGACAAAGAAACCTTCAGATTTTAGGAACTGTGAGATTTATTCTACCTTTTCTTTTTCAGTTTATATGATGAATGAATATGTTTGTTTTCGTATGCTTGTTTCTTAGGATTGTTTATTTTAACTGCTAAGAGCGGACTCTAAATTATTATTGTGAACAATCTATTGCTAAGTTTGCTATCAAAATCGAAGTTGTTAGATATGAACTTATGAAGCAACTAAGTTTAATAGTCGTAACAGATCTATGTTATTAATCTTAGACAAAATATTCGATCAAATCAAACATGGACTGTGGACAATTATGTTTTCTTAATTAATCAATTTATCTAGTTCTTAAGGCTACCATTGAATTAAATTACTAGTGCGGACACTGTAGTTTTTTTATGGTTAGAATTAGTTATACAACGAATCTGTTAACTAATCAACGTAAGAAAAGATAAATATTCATAGTATAAATTGACGTTTTGTTTTCATGATCAGTTTTGATTTTTGTAGGTGGACGTTTACTTGTAACCAAGGTTTGTTTTCTTGATAAATTTTGATTTTCTTTGATTTATCATTGATTGTTTCTTTTTGTTTATTATAGCATAGCATAACATAGCATAGATAACTTCACAAGCCCCCAAGTTGCATATCATACATCATAAAAATTTGAACTACAACTTCTTCCTGGGATCGACCCCTTACTTGCTCTATACTATCTTGTTTTTTTAAGCTAGGGTAATTAATTTGTACAATTACGACATCGCAACACCTACCCTTGTCCCATCATGGCATATGGGGAGCGAGGCCACCTTACCCTGCCCCGATGCCGGGTAAGGTGGCCAATGGGGAGCTGCTTGCAGGGTGCGACTCCTCTAGTTTTTTCATCATGAGGGGGTGTGGGTTGTGTTGGGTTTTGACAGTGCTTGGGCAAGGTGGGGGGAGGGGGAGTGAGGTGGGAAGAAACAAAATAAAAAAACAAAAAGTTTCTCTTCCTTTGTTGCACATCCAGGGGAAGAAGAAGAAGAATAATTCCGGTTATAACAACAATGTTTTGTGTTTCTCTCCTTGTTTATGTGGGGACCAAAAAATAAATAACAACAGATGCCTCCCATTATAATACTTACGGATCAAAGACTAGTTGAGAGCTTTACATAGTAAGTTTTGTAAAGATAAACAAAACTAAACTTTCAAAATTGATCTTGTCAAAGCTTGGTTGATCTGAAACTCTATCTTTACAACAATCTCCTTCAACCAGAAACTAACGATCAAAACTATATACGATTTGGTTATTTTCAGATCCTGATCTGGCGATCCTATAAATTCTGTCTTTGGTTGGGTTAGCTTGAAATCCCATTTGACGATTCCCTGTAACCAGAATAAAAAAACGCTCTTCTGATGGCAGGGTTTGAACTTTTTTTTTTAGAATTTCCTAATGGCAGGGTTTGAAATTTCTTTTTTCTTTTGAGAATTTCCTAATGGTAGGGTTGTTCTCACTTTCCTCCTAGTGTTAAGATAATGTTGATCGCTCGGTCAACCCGAGATCCTATATGACGATCTTTTTTAACCAGAACCAAAGTCTCTATATAGCTCGATCAACCTAAAATTCCATATGGCAACTCTCTTCAACCAAAGCTAAAATATATGGCAATTAGGTTAACCTAAGATCCCATCTAGCGATCTCTTTTAACCAGAACCAAAATCTGTTTGTTTATAGCTTGGTCAACCTGAAATCCCATATGACAATTCCCTTTAACCAAAGCTAAAATCTATGTTGTGATTGGATTAACCTGAGATCCCTTCTGGAGATCCTTTTTAACCAGAACTAAAGTCTGTTTGTAGCTCGGCCAACCTGAAATCCCATATGGTGACTCCCTTTAACCAAAGCTAAATTCTATGTTGTAGTTGGTGTTGCGATGTCGCAATCGCACAAATTAATTACCCTAGCTTCAAACACAACACACAAGATAGTATAGAGCAAGCAAGGGGTCGATCCCATGCGGAAGATTCAAGTCAGATTTTTATGCTAGATGATATGCAATTTGGGGGGGGGTTTGGACGTTATCTAGGCTAAAGCAAAAGAAAATAGAAAACTATCAAACGAAATTTAATAAAATCAGAAAATTATCAAGAGAATAAACCTTGGTCACAAGCACACATCCACCTACAGAAATCAGAACTGATCATGGATACAAAACATCAATTTATATTTTGAATATTTATCTCTTCTTAACATTGGTTAGTTAACGGATTCGCCGTATAACTAACGCTAACCATCAAACAACCATAATGTCCGCACTAGTAATTTAATTCAATGGCAGCCTTAAGAACTAGATAAGTTGATTAATCAAGAAAATATAACTGTCCGGAGTCTATATTTGATTTGATTGAATGTTCTCCCTAAGATTAATAACGTAGATCCACCATAATTATTAAACTCAGTTGCTTCACAAGTTCATATACCACAACTCTGGTTTTGATATCAAACTTAGCAATAGATTGTCTACAATAATAACTTAGAGTCCGCTCTAGCAATTAAAATAAACGATCATAGAAAAAATAAGCATAGAAGAACAAACATATTCATCATATAAACTGAAAAGAAAAGGTAAAATAAATCTTACACTTCTTGAAATCTGAAGGTTTCCGTGTCCTTGCAACCAAGAAAAAGTGTTTAGCCTTGCATGTTTGTTGAACAACTAATCAAAAAGAAGGAAGAATGCATAATTTAGGGTTTCTTAGAGGAAGGGGGTGTTTTTCTCTTCTTGGCTGGTTGCCCCCCTTCTCTTCTCTCATTGTTTTTATATCCTAGGAAACCCTAGTCTCTATTTTACAAAATAGTCCTCCATTAAGTAGACTGTTTACATTTATGTACTTCAATAACTATTTTCCTAAAAAAGGAGAAATAGTCTTCCATGAAATCTTCAAGCTTTGACTTAGAGGAACTAAATTGCTGAAATAAAAACTTGGATATCGGTTTAGATGCTTCAAAACATAATTTGGACTCGTTTCTTCACGAAACCTGTTTGCTGGCAGAATTCAGATGTCATCTTTGAAAACTCATATCTCCCTCATATGACATCGTTTTTGGCTGAACTTTGGAGCATATAGACCTTTGAGTCAGGAATCTAACAAAATTGAGTTTGTATCAATTGGACTTCTGTAGCTCCAGATATTCAAGTTGGTATGGCTGAAGGTCAACACTGGCAGATTGCGAGATTTGACATTGAAGGTTGCGATTTCCATGGTATTCCTTATTTTATTTTCTTGTCTTAGATTTCCAGAAAGGTATGGATGTTAGATTTTTAATGCCACTGGAATCACTTCATTTCAACCTCTAAAGCTCACGTTCTGCACAAAACATCGACCGAAGGTCAAATCTGCCAATTATCTCCAATTTACTCCTTTTTGCATCTTTCATCCAAAAGTGCCTTCAAAACATAAAACAAAAAATATCAAGGCATTTTATATTTAAAACATAGGCAAAACACTAGTTAAATGTGTGTCAAACTATCAAATAATATGGTTGCATCAGTTGGGTTAACTTGAGATCTCATGTGGCGATCCCCTTTAACTAGAACCAAAGTCTATTTGTATAGCTTGGTCAACATGAAATTCCATCTGGCGATTCCCATTAACCAAAGCTAAAATTGGTGTTGCAGCACGGCCAACCGGATATCCCATCTGGCGAACTCCTTTAACCAAAAACCAAAATTTGTGTGTAGCTCGGTCAACATGAAATTCCATCTGGCAATTTATTTTAACCAGAACCAAAGTCAGTGTGTTCTTCCTGATGGCAGGGCTCAAACTTGCTTCTTTTTTTTTTTAGAATTTCCTAATGGTAGGGTTCTTCTCACTTTTCTTCTTGATGATAAGGTTTGATCAAGTTTTTCACTTGATGATTTTTTTTATTTTGAGTTTTGAGATTTTGCAGGATTGACATCGATCCTTCCTGATTGCAGGGTTGGCATTTGTCATTCTTGATGACTAGGTTGAAAACTTGGTGCTTCCTAATTACAAGGTGGACCTGATAATTCCCGATTACGGGATTTGAAACTAGGTGCTTCCTGATTGCAGGGTTGACTTGAAAACTCTTCCTGATGACAGGGTTGATCTTCTCAATTCTTTATCTCATCTTTCTCGACTGTTGGATTTTCTTGTTCTTCCCGATGACAGGGTTTAAACATTTCTTTTTCTTTGAGAATTTCCTAATAGTAGGGTTCTTCTCTCTTTTTTTCTTTTTGATTGCAAGGTTTGAAATTAGGACTTCTGATGGCCGGGTTGAGAACTTGGTGCTTCTTGATAGCAGGGTTGACATGATAATTCTTGATTGCGGGGTTTGAAACTTCGTGCTTCCCAATTGCAGGGTTGACCTGAAGAATCTTCCTGATGACAGGGTTGATCTTCTTATTTCTTTTAAATTTTCCTAATGGTAGGGTCCATCTCATCTTCTTCTCGTTTCAAGGTCAAAATCATGATTTTTTATTTTATTATCAACTCAATGATTTTTTCTTTGTCCATATTCTTGCTCGACTTTATTGAGGATTTTTTTTTGTAATAAATCAAAAATATGTGTGCAATGCTTTGAGGTTAGATGACATGCATGCATTCTTACCTGGTTTGAAATATAGATCCCCCCTCTTTGATGTTCTATTATCATAAGGTGCCTTTGTTTGTTATTCAAAGCCTTCTTTGCTATTTTGATATACTGGCTCATTCGTGTGCTAGCCTCCCACTCAGCTGTAAGTGTTCGGTTTTAGGTTTTGATAGTGTTTGGGCGAGTGGGGGGAGAGAGAGAGCGAGGCGGGAAGAAACAATAGAAAAAAGCAAAAAGTTTCTCTTCCCCTGTTGCACGTCCAGGGGAAGAAGAAGAAGAATGTCGCTTAAAACGACATTGTTTTGTGTTTCTCTCCTTTTTTTTATGTGGGGACCCAAAAATAGATAACAACATACAAGATGGCAAAAGGTTCCTCTATGAACACCCGTGTACTATTTATGATTGAAAATTATCTTTCTACTTCACATGACAATTCTTAAGTATTCGACATCATATGATGTTTTCACATTTGTAAGAATGTGTAGGAACTAAAAACAAGTAGAAGATTATGTAAAGATGAAGTTGATTTACGAGTTGCCAATGGAGCAATATATGATGCTTTAGCTGTAGGAACTTATTATTTGACTTTACAAAGAGGGATGATACTAGAACTTGATAATTGAATATTTTCTAGAAACATCATATCTATCTTATTATAAAAGAGAGAGAAAAAACTATACACGATACTAATCTTGATCAAAGTAGTTGGACTGAGAGATTTTAGGGGTGTTTGAGATTTTGTTTTAACCTGCTTTTCATGGAAATTTGATTTTTTTTCTCTTTAATTTTTTTTGGATTGTTTTGATGTGCTGATGTCAAAAATAAATTTTAAAAATATATAAAAAATATTATTTTAATATATTTTCAAGTAAAAACTATTTTAAAAAGTAATCATTGATACACTCACAAACACTTATGATGGCTAACTTATTAAATAAAAATTAATAACACACTAAATAATTTTACATAAACTATTTTTTTCATAAATGTTTTCGATCCTAGTGCGGGCAATAAAGTCGCACTATTTATATACTATAGACCATAGTTATCAGACTAGGCCTGGCCTAGCCACGCCTAGCGGGTCAACCTGGGACCCAGGGCCTTGGTCGGATCTATTTCATTCAAAACCCGTGTCAATAATTGACTAAAAAAACCGTTCGACCCGCCGAGTCAATCTGGAATTCGGGTGACCTAATAAAACCTAGTAGAGACTTTTTTTTTTATAAAAAAGTTTGTTTTCCACTAGCCAAATACCATTGTTTTTCATATTTTTTAGTTGGTTAGTAATCTATTTTAAAGCTCACTATATAAATACTAGAAGAATGTTCACAAGAAAAAAATTATGTTTTTCAATGTGGGATAAAAAACTCTTTTCGTTCAAATACTTCAACTTAAAATGATAAGATAATATCTTTTCAATGTGAGATAAAAAAAACGTTTTGAAATAATTTTTGAAATTTCATTATTTACAATATATATAACTTATATCTATAGATTGTTTCTTAATTTTTTATATGAAATATTAAAATCTACATTTTACTTTTAAATTTTTTCAATTTAACCCGTGTAATCAAGAACTCTAAAGTTAGCTATCATGAATTTGAAAGTTAGCTATCATGAAACGGTTTTGAAAGTTAGTTATGAATTGGATTTTGAAAGTTAGTTATGAATTTGTGATTACTTCAAATAATTTTCTAGTTTTTTCTTTTTCATTTCTGTTAATTAATAATTCTTTAACTTGTCTCTAACTTTATCATTATTAGTTAACAAGTTAATTTTATTTTCTATCTCTGCCTGTTTTTTATCAATAATTTCTGAATATCTCGTTTTCAAGGAAGAGCCTTCTTAAAACCCTGTACATGGCAAATGGGACGTTGATGGCTACTCTTAATGAAAAGCCAGGGGAGGGAGACTTTCTGTGTGTTTCGTCCTGTCATATTGGTATCGAGGAGTCAAATATGGCTGAGCTTATTGCCATTGCTAAGGCTTTGAAGTTCCTAGTCTCCAAATGGGATGTTAATGGTTCAGCCGTGTGTGTGTGTGGAATCAGACTCCATTAATGCTTTAGCTTGGGTTGGGGGTGCGGTAGAAGTTCCGCGGAAGATTAGAATGGCTTTCTAATTAGTTCTTAAAACTGGAGATTCTATTGTAGATGGTTTGGCAAAACGTGGCGGTAGGAGAGCATCTGACTTGGTTGCATGTTTGTAATGGGGTATCAAAGAACCATCTCAACCCAATAAGTTAAAATATTAGATGAGGTCTCATAATATGATCTATATTATTCTCTAATATACCCCCTCAAGTAAAAACCCTTTGGGTATGAAACTTGCACAAACCCATATTATCCTGTATTTAATTTTTATCAAATAAATAGGGATGGTAA
>Ga0325411_1003215_pt1 | contig 18396 bp, 10 predicted proteins | sample PopdelMetagenome_13_FD_206181 | JGI IMG/M metagenome (GOLD analysis project Ga0325411, IMG submission 206181) | Populus deltoides microbial communities from Bellville, Georgia, United States - Xylem-PdIQD-R4 | ecosystem: Host-associated > Plants > Phyllosphere > Stem > Wood/Secondary xylem...
TTGTTCTTTTATATAATCAGTATATAGGCTGGAAACCTGTGACCCGATCTTTTAAGATCATTCTCAGGTGTAACAACGCCACGTACTGGTTAATCTGCACTTTTCTTGTTACATCTATCTGCTTAATTTGCTTAATCTGGTATATATATATATATATAAGCAAATACATGAAGTTTTGAAAAATGTGTTTTTGCATGGATTTCTTAAACACAACAAAAATTATTTTCTTGCATTATGGATTTTACAACATATTTGTAAAACTTCAAAGGGTGTTGGCCAATATTCTAAAAAATATAAAAATCTTATTTCTGGGTGGATTTCATCTATTATTCACCATTAATGTTTGGATAAAGAAATCCTAAAGGGATGAATATCCAAAATATTATTGGGATAATTTGTTATTATTCACTGTTAATATTTGGATAAAAAAACTCTAAGTGGTAAATATCCAAAATAATTTTTTAGGAATAATAAATCATTACACATCCTTGAAAGAAATCTTGATTATAATCGAGGACATTTCAATATTTTACTCCATGGTTTACGAGCCGTGAGAGTATGAAACACTAAGGCAAAAATATGCTTTTAAATCGCCATGAATTTCCTTAGATTTTTGTCCATCCTCCTTGCGATTTACGAGTCGCCAACTCTTGAAACACTAAGGGAAAAATGAGCTTTTAAAGCACATGGAATCTCCTTGGATTTCTATCTTAATAAATTTAGTTTGAGTCAAATCTAGAAAAACTGATGGGATTAGAAAACACCTACACCATAACAATTATAAAGTAAACCAAACACAAAGCAGCTTACCTTAGGTAGGGCGTACTAGGGGTGCTAATATCTTCCCTTTATGCAACCAGTCACTTGCCTTAGAATCTCTGAAAGACCAGTTAGGGTTCCTAGTGACCAAAATACTAGGTGGCGACTTCTTTACACAAACAAAACAAAAGACCCCGAAATCAATCGAGGATCGCCGCTCCGCCGCGAGGGTGCGACACCTGGGATGAACCAAATATAGATAAGAATATGGGAAACTAGACTTGCAAACACCTCTTCACATTTATAAAAGGTATAAATACAAGGGGTAGAAAAGAGGTGTCCTTTCCTCTCCCCCAAAAACCAGCCACAACAGCCTGCATGTTTCCAACTGTATGTCCCTTGTTCTCTTGCTCTCTCCCAAAGAAGAAATAAAAACCAATCAGCTGCATGCAAACCCCCTACTTAGGTGCTCAGTGAGAAGAGAGTTAGAGGGAAGGAGAAGTGACCAAATACAAGAGAGGAAAAAGAGGTGACCTTTCCTCTTTCACAAAACCGTCCACAACAGCTACAACAGATCCCTCTTGTCTAGAGAAAAAAACAAAATAGATCCAATTGCATGTTCCTTTCATTGAATGTGTGAGTAAAAGAAGAGCTAGAGAGTGAGGTTGATGACTGAAACCATGGAAAGAGAGAGGGTGTAGCAGGCCGGCTGGACAACAGAATAAAGGAAAAAGAAAAACAGACTGAAAAAGAAGAAGATACCACCGAACTCTATACTAGGAGCTTGTTAAAAAAGTGAGGTAAGGTTAATTTCATCTCTTGGCTAAGGATTTACTCACGATTTAGATAAGGAGAAAGGGGGGAACCTAGAGTAGGAGAAAAGTGTTCTTGCATCTTAGCTCAAGAACTTATAACCAAAGAGAAACAAAAAGGGAACCTAAGCAGAACCTTAAGGAAGAAAAGACTCATGTGCAGACCATTTTTCATAAAAACATGAATGAAATTGAATGTATAAACATGGGGAGGGGCCGACTAGGTTAAAGGATAATTAAATTGTGTGTGAAATGAAGTAATGTATGAATGATGATCTTGTTAGATCCTCAAGGACATGCTGAAGCTGAACTAGAAGCTAAATTAATATTTATGTCTAAATTCTCATAAATGATTGACGTATTTGTAAGATATATGTAATGAAGTAATGAAAATGCTTGGATTGTGATCTTGTTGGACTCCTATGTACATTTTTATGATGGAACTAGAACTGTATGGATGACAGTTCCCATAGTTCGACATAAATTCTGCTATTTCCCTCTTTATATTTGGCCACTAGTAGTATTCCTTTAAATCTCTATACATCTTTGTACTCCCAGGATGAGTAGTAAATCAAGATTCATGAGCTTCTCTTAATATTTCATCTTTCAAAATCTTATCCTCAGGCAAATAAATTCGTTTACCCATAACTATTAGTCCATCGGATAACATTTGAAATGATGTCTCTATACCCTTGTTTACCCTCTCCTTGATCTCTCTTACTTTCCCAACTGCCTGTTGAGCCACCAAGACCTTATCTCGAAGCATAGATCGGATCTTTAACTGAGCTAACAGTGATTCCTCGGGCCCTACACTTAGCCGCAAGCCCATTTTCTTTAATTCCACTATACTTTCTTGTTCCTTATGCTCTACATCATTCATCACTGTTTTTCCCTTTCTACTTAAGGCATCGGCTACTACATTAGCCTTACTAGGATGGTAGTCAATAACACAATCATAATATTTTATTAACTCTACCCATCTTCTTTGCCGCATGTTCAACTCCTTCTGTGACATCAAATACTTCAAACTTTTATGGTCAAAATCACTCATCAGAAAACACTTGAACTGTTACTATCCAACTGTTACTGTCCGTTTTTGAACTGTTACTATCCAACTGTTACTGTCCGCTTTTGAACAGTTACTGTCTGACCTCTTCTCAGATTTTTAACTATATCTGGAGTTATAGAACTCCGATTCAAGCGAAATTTATGGCATTGGAAAGTTAAGACATGAGGCTACAAGTTCTATGTGGAGAACCCAGTTCGGCCTTTAAGACAGTCAAAATCATTCATCAATGAACCAGACCTACTACCCTATAGGGTCTGTCATGACCCAGTCTCGGTTGGTGACCCATAACTGGAGTTCTATGACTCCAAATTGAGCAAGACCAATTTCATTAGTTAGTAAACATCCAAAAATACAATTTCTATGAGGAACTTGATCCTAATTCCTTCATTCTCCTACCCAAAATCTCTTTGAAGGTTAAGAGACGAAACTGTCTAGATTCATTAGGCTTTCCATTTACACAAAACACATGAAGTTCTTTACTTTAACAACTCTTACTTTTTTCCTCAATTCAAGTTTAAGAACTCAATATATAAATTAACATCTAGGCATCAATTCATAATCGACTTGAAATGACTCACAAGACCAGGTTTAGAATATCTTACCTGGTGCGAATCAAGGCTTCGATCCCTCCTTTTCTTTCTAATGACAGTCGACCCTCCCCTCTTCTCTTTCTGTTCAATTTTTTTTCTTGTTAATCCCTTTCCCACCAGGGTTTATTTTACCTATAACCCTCAATCTGGGATGGGTTCTTGAAATTTTGGTGTTTCTCTCTTGATTTGTAAAAATAGATATAAAAACTCCCTCTTTCCTTCTTTACGTAGCTGCAGATCTGTTTTTGGTGAGAATAGGAGTATTTATGCTCTATAATTATTCTTATTTGCATTTAGGCCCCATTTTCTTTAAGTGTATTCGTTCTTGCCCCCACTTCTTTTAGTTTAGTTTATTTTCTTTAATTTAATCCAGTCTTGGTTTTTCTCGGGATTTACAACTTTAATGTCCATAACGGGTTCGGAAGGCAGTCTTTTGTATGTCTTGTTCCCTGATTCTCAACTGGTGGTATCCAGATCTCAGATCTATCTTAGAGAACACTCTAGCACCCTTCAACTGATCAAACAAGTCATCTATTCATGGGAGTGGGTATCTGTTCTTCACTGCCACTTTATTTAATTGACGATAATCAATGCACAAACGAAGGGTGCCATCCTTCTTTTTTACAAACAATACCGGAGCTCCCCAGAGTGAGTTACTAGGCCGGATGAAGCCTTTATCTAACAATTCCTGAAGCTGAACCTTCAGTTCTGCCAATTCCATAGTTGCCATCCTATAAGGAGACCGGGCTATAGGAGAAACTCCTGGAATAGTTTCTATGGAAACTTCAATTTCTCTAACTGGAGGTAATCCAGGCAACTCTTCTTGGAATACATCTCGAAACTCCCTTACAACAAGAATACTAGCCAAATCTATGCTACCCTTCTCCAGCTCTCTTATATGGGCTAACCAAGCAAAACAACCTTGATAAAAATGCACTTTTAAGTACTAATCAGTAAGTCATACAACCCATCTCTCTCATACTCTTCACCCATTACACTATGGTGACTACTCTCCCTACTTTAGGAGTCATATTAGAGGCTCCCGCTACCATTCCTGCTGCTACAACTCTCACTATATGTTCCATAAAAGCAGGATCTGAAAATGGGTTTGATCCAGTTACCGGTGCCACTATTGGGGGTATATTATCTCCCCCTTGTCTGTTTGATACCTCGGGCATAGATACATATGCCTGACGGAACAACGAATCATCTCGAAGTCTCACTTACTCATCACCTTCTGAGTAAACTGATGCTACAGGTATATGAGAGGAGGTGTCTACCAAGAGATCCCAGTTTGGATCATTTTCATTACGAAAACTCTGGTCACTTCCCCGAACTGGGGATGGATCAGTCCGGGCTCCTTGCCTTGTTCTCACCATCCTGAAACACATTTCAAAATAATATAATTATTCATGTCCCTAGAATAGCAACCTGGGCTCTGATACCAAAACTGTAACATCCCCCATTCCGAGATCAAACGACAATCTCATGCCAAACAAAAAACAGAGTAATAAATTTTTTTTTTGTATATATATATATATATATATATATATATTCATGGTCTTCATATTAAAATCTACCGACATTTCGATGGAGTCCCCCCTATACCGAAAGATCCCAAGTTATTGATATGGAATCTGTTTACACTTCTAATAGCTCGCATCTCATAACTTAATTCTCGACCCAATCATCATGGGTTTCAATTCCACAGTTATACTCACACCTATCAATCACAATATTTATGATATGCATTATATAACAAATATCATTATGGATGCATAAAAATAAATAAATATAAATACATAGACATGAAATATGGTTAAAGGAACTACATGGTTAAATTCATTCAATCAAGTTTAACATTAATTATACAAATTAAGTTATACAAACATTTTTATGTTTATAAAATACAAGAATATACTCCCTAGAACCTAGATTACAAGAAGGGAACATAAGCTAGGGTCTACTCATGTCGTGCATGAGATGATCCTGAAACAAAATATATATTATTGAAAGGTGAATATTACAATAAATATAACAACAAGAATATCTAACAATTCCAACAGGGTAAAATGCATTCATAGTTCATTCACTTATCCTTTCTCATTTTTATTAGAATCTCTTCCTTATTCAACTATTAATAACTGTTCCCTCTGCCACTTTCAACCTTCATTTTAGACTTTATAAGATCAACCATGATTATTCTTGCTTATCACAATACCGATACCAATTTCATTGGTATCATCATCATCACCCCATAGGAGTTGATGCAAGGTGATCCCTTTACCCGGGATCCTAACATACACTAAATGTATGCTAGCCAATACATGGTGATCCCCTTACCCGGGATCCTAACATACACTAAATGTATGTTAGCCAATACATGGTGATCACTAAATGTATGCTAGCCAATACATGGTGATCCCCTTACCCGGGATCCTAACATACACTAAATGTATGCTAGTCCATACATGGAGATCCCCTTACCCGGGATCCTAACATACACTAAATGTATACGAGTTTACGCCTCAAATCGCATTTCTCATATTTCTTTTATCAGTGATAATTTCATCATTTGGCAATTCACACAACAAGTTTTCACCTTGAATACACATACATTCAGTAATTCACATTTCACATTGGTAATATAAATAAATCATGGAATTAACTAGGAAGTATAGGTGTGATTCACTTACCTGCAATAGAAGCTCTACTCGTGCTCCCCTACTGCTACTGCACCACGCCTGTGGTCTCTCCTGCAATTCACAGGTTTATCTCATAAATTTTCCTCACCCAATGATATGTTTTATTATACTCATATCAACAACCAATAAGTCTTTCTTTCAGTCATTTCTTAATATTTTATGTTTTTCTCATTTCACCAATTAATATTGTTACTCTTTGTCCAACCACAGTTATCATTCCTTATATATATATTGAACTGTTTCTGTCTCATTTTTTTGAACTGTTACTGTCTCATTTTTTGAACTGTTACTGTCTCATTTTTGAATTGTTATTGTCTAGATATTGAACTGTTACTGTCTTATTTTTGAACTGTTATTGTCTAGATATTGAATTGTTAGTGTCTAGATGTTGAACTGTTACTGTCTCATTTTTGAACTGTTATTGTCTTATTTTTTTGAACTGTTACTATCTAGATATTGAACTGTTACAGTCTTATTTTTTTGAACTGTTACAGTCTCATTTTTGAACTGTTACAGTCTCATTTTTGAACTGTTACAGTCTCATTTTTGAACTGTTACAGTCTCATTTTTGAACTGTTACTGTCTAGATATTGAACTGTTACTGTCTCATTTTTGAACTGTTACTGTCTCATTTTTTTTGAAATGTTACTGTCTCATTTTTTGAACTGTTACTGTCTCATTTTTTGAACTGTTACTGTCTCATTTTTGAATTGTTACTGTCTAGATATTGAACTGTTTTTTGAACTATTACTGTCTAGATATTGAACTGTTACTGTCTCATTTTTAAACTGTTACTGTCTAGATATTGAACTGTTACTGTCTCATTTTTTTTTGAAGTGTTACTCTCTGACCTCTCCTCAGATTTTTAACTATATTTAGAGTTATAGAACTCCGATTCAAGTGAGATTAGTCTTGTTGGAAAGCTAAGACATGAGGCTACAAGTTCTCTGAGCAAGGAGAATCCAGTTCTACCTCTAAGACAATCAAAATTTCTCATCAACGAACTAGACCTACTACCTTATAGGGTCTGTCATGACCTAGTCTCGGTTAGTGACCCATAGTTAGAGTTCTATAACTCCAAATTGAGCAAGACCAATTTCATTAGTTAGCCAACATCCAAACCTACAATTTCTATTAGGAACCTGATCCTAATTCCTTCATCCTCCTACCCGAAATCTCTCTGAAAGTCAAGAGACGAAACTGTCTAGATTCGTCAATCTTTCCATTTACATACAACACATGAAGTTCTTTAATTTAGCAACTCATACTTTTTCCTCAATTCAAGTCTAAGAATTCAAATCTATAAATTAACATTTAGACATCAATTTATAATCGACTTGAAATGACTCATAAGAGTAGGTTTAGAATACTATACCCAGTACGAATCAAGGTTTCGATCCCTCCTTTTCTTTTTAATGGCAGTCAGCCCTCCCCTAGATTCTTGTTCAATTTCTCTTGTTAATTCCTTTCCTACCAGTGTTTATTCTACCTATAACCCTTAATCGTGGATGGGTTTTTGAAATTTTGATGTTTCTCTCTTGATTTGTAAAAATAAATATGAAAACTCCTTCTTTTCTTTCTTTATGTTATCTGCAGATCTGTTTTTTGTGAGAAGAGGAGTACTTAAGCTCTATAATTATTCTTATTTGCATTTAGGCTCCATTTTCTTTAAGTGTATTCGTTTTGCCCCCACTTCCTTTTAGTTTAGTTCATTTCCTTTAATTAAATCCAGCCTTTTTTATATTATTTTTTTCTCAGGATTTATAGTTTGGCTAATGGCAACTGCGATGGATAGTTAGGTTATGTTGGATGATTAGCTTTGGCTAATGGCATCCTAAGGGGATGGCTAAGATGAATTGATGATTAAGTTTGGATAATGGCATCTGCGATGTATAGTCAGGTTATGTTGGATGATTAGCTTTGGCTAATGGCATTCTAAGGAGATGGCCGGGATGGATTGATGATTAGCCAAAGCTAATGGCATTCTAAGGAGATGGCCGGGATGGATTGATGATTAGCTTTGGCTAATGGCATTTGCGAGGGATAGCCAGGTTATGATTGATGATTAGCTTTGGCTAATGGCATCCGTGATGGATAGTTAGTTATGTTGGATGATTAGCTTCAGCTAATGGCATCCTAAGGAGATGGTCGGGATGAATTGATGATTAGCTTTGGCTAATGGCATCCTAGATGGATGACTGGGTTGTGTTGACGATTAGCTTTAGCTAATGACATCCTAGATGGATGGTCGCGTTAATTATGATGATTGGCCTTGGCTAATGGTATCTGTAAGTGATGACGGGTTTGATTTTGTGATTAGATTTGGTTAATGACATTCGAGGCAGATGACCAAGTTTGGATGTTAAGATTAGCTACGACTAAAAGCATCTAAGGTGGATGACCAGGTTAAAGTGAAGTAATTAACCCCAACCGATGTTTAAAATTCAGCCTCATAACCCTTATAGAGAGGTTAGGGCATATAAGTGAGAATAAAACACTTAATGAAATAATAAGGATTGTGCAATGCATATGAGAAGTAAAAGAAGAAATGTACCCATTTAAAGTTGATAACAAAATGTAACGATAATGATCTTCTAGTTGTTTATCATTATGTTTAGATTATTTACAATTCTTGTATCCAAGTGTTTTTATAACAGGGACATCGCACAATCAAGGTGAATAGAAAAGTTCATTCCACGAGTTCATATATTTTGAAAGGTGCTATGTAATAGTATATTTTAGATGTTATATATTTAATAGGAAGGAATATACTAGTTGTATAGTTGCCGATGAACACTTTTGTATGAACTTGTAACGATACAATATTAGATTAGGAACGCCAGTTAATGCTTATGTTAATGGGATGTAATGTAAACTTATGATTGTACCAATATAATGTTGTGGTATATGTAATGAATATTTTTTTTATGAAAATGATGATTCTCACTATTATATGCGTATTGTGCAATACTAATGAAAGGAATCCATCCATCAATTCTCAAAATGTTATTATGAAAAACATCGAATGTACTAGTTGTGTATTGTCATTCGACACTTTTGTATAAACTCATGACAATAACGAGGCTAGAACATGGACGTAATATTATAAACATGTCAATGGGATGTAACGTGAACTTACGAATATGTAAATATAATATCATAGGTATGTGTATCGAGTAACCATTTTATAAGGATGTTGATTTACGACAACCATATCAGTATTGAGCCATGATAAGGAATGAAACCTATTATTAACCTTGGGATGCTATTGTGAAAAGCATCGAGGATGTAAGGACAAAAACAAAATACCACCAATTTTGACTTTGAAGTAGCTAGGTCATTACACTTTGCTTGATATTTGTTTTATCCTTTGCAAAAACATTTTTTTTTTTGGTTTATAAGGAAGGAAATACTCAAAAGAATTCCTAGTCTATTATATTGGTGGAATATTCACTTTTAGGATTCTTGAAAGCAAAAGATGTGCTTGTCTAAATGTGTATTTGCATAGACATGTAAAAGGAAACAAAATAAATTTTGAAAAAAGAAAATACATGATCTCATTAAAATAAAGGCTTGTTAACAAAGGAAAAACTTGTGGCATCATGAGCTAAATTGCTAACAACATCAGAAAGGTAAAGTAAAACAAAGGCAAAGTATCTTGATTGACATGATCAAACAAAAGCAATTACTTTTTAAACACAAGAGGAATAAGCTCAGTTTCCAATTCTAGAATTTCTCTTTATCTATTAACTTTCTCACAAAAGCTTTTATGAAAGTCTTTTTTAATGTGTGAATAGACAAATGAGACAATATCTCATCCTCCACTTTAACTTTTGTCTCCAAACTTTATCCCTTATCTTCATACTCTAAGGTGTTGATGTGTAGGTCAACTATCTACAAATGTTCAACTACAAGTATTTCTTTGCTCATTTCCATTTCAACTGTTAGAGTACCTTAAGTTAACATCTATATCACTTCATTGTGGAAATCTTCACTCTCACATTTATTCCTTCCATATCCATCTTTCACATTCATTTCATAGATCTCATTCATAGAATCTTTCAAGGTAGAGGATTTGTATTCATATTAAGAGCTTCATCAAACGTTATCCATCCAGCTTTGATCAATTGTAAGAGCTTGTTTTTGAACTAGTTGCAAGAGTCAATGTTGTGCCTAATTATGCCTGCATGACATTCACAAGTGAGCTCTAGTTTGTACCAATTAGGATAGGATGGTTGTAGTGGTGTGAGAGGAATCAATGTTGTGTCTGACTATGCTTGTATGATATTCAGAAGTGAGCTCTAGTTTGTACCAATTAGGATAGGGTTGTTGTGCAGGTATGGGAGAAACTGGAGCTACTTATCCAATTCTTAGATAAAGGTAGTGGGGATAATTCTTCATGGGTTGTATGTTAGTTTCTTCTAGGTCAGTTCTCAATTTGATTATTTTGTGTTTCGAGTTTTTTTAGTGGGTAAAGGTAAGTTAAAGTTGACATTAGCTATTTAGGATGAAGAGGCTTAAGTGTTATAGTTTTGGAAATTCTTCCTTTTACCTTTATATCCTCCTTTGACATTATTAACATCTATCTTTTTTCTTCAAAACCCTTATTCTCAAATGGTGCACAAATCGTTTCACTCCATATACCTTACTCAATATGCTCAATCACTATCACAACATCAGTAAACTACTGAGCTGATTTACCCATAACATGCTCATAGTAGGGTGTTTTTGTTGGGTTCTTGAATGTCATACACATAGCGAAAATAATAAAACAAAATTATTCAAGAGTCCCTAAGATCTTGTTAGATAGATCATGAGTTGTTTAGGGATTTATTACTTGAAAATTTGATCTTCTTCGGCTTTGAATAATTCTTTAAGGTTAAGTTGTCGCAAACCACAAGTTATCTAATTGTCCAGCCTTCAATGATAATCCATACGAACTACTAGTGAGAAATATCCTAAATCTCTATTTAAGAGATAGGGATTGCTATGCTTAGAGTACTAACTCTCTATTCTATGACTTGCATAGTTTCTCTATCTAACAAAAAACCACTAAAAAAATAAGAGTATAGATTACTATTTAGAGGAAAATCTAAAAAAATCCTATAAATTGACAAAAAAAAATGTTCCCCTTTAATAATATTTCTATATTAATTCAACACAATTTTAGAAATTAACTCAATCATGTCCTTAGTTGATTTTTCTAGGTTTACAAATATAATTCATGTTTTAGTTCTTAATTTATAAAATATATTTTAATCAAGTCATACTTAATTAAATCATTCCAATTTAATTTATGGTTAATGGTTTTTAATGTGTGTGACCCATTAAGTTCCTAATAAGTTGGCCCAAATATAAATTATAATTCAAATTAAATAGACTTAAATAAATTAAATAATTTAATTTAATAACAATTTTACAATTGATTAATTTATATTTGAAGATCAAGTGTATCGTCTAGCAATGTGTTATGATTCTCCAGATATTAGAAAAGTCATTAGTAGTTTGACTTCACCTTTCAATGACTGGTATCTCATTATAATTAATATTCTTTCATCAATAATATTTTGATTTAACATTAAAGCATGAACTATGTCTGCCATGTTAAATCATGTTTGTTCTTTAAATAATAGTCATTGATTGTTTGAATAAAATTTGAAACTCTTTTCAAATCTCATTCCACCTTGACCAAGGATTTCTCAATCATTACTATTTGAGAACAGATGTAACATTTTCTTAATTCTCTTAGGGTTATGAACTCAAGTACCTTTATATAGTTCATGTTATACCCAATATATGCCCCTTCGTTACTTTGATTAAGATAACATGTAACATGATCAAAGCATAACATTCTCTATATAAGATAACTTAGTGATTTCAAGTCTAAAGATCACATACACAACCATCATGTGAGCCTTTCCATTGACATATCTCTCTATATGGAATTCTATGTGGGTTAGTTCAGTGTACATATCTTATAACAAGTATTTACATATTAGTTCTAGATATCCCTTATACCTCAGCTTATGAGAACAATTGCTTCCTTTCATAAAAAGAAAGAACATACTATGTATCAGTCTTTATGACTCTAATAAATGTCTAGTATTTAAAAAAGCATCAACCAGGAACATTTTAGAAATAATACTTTAATGCAATAGGAATCCTATAATTAGAACAACTTTATAATTTTCTTTGCAAATCATTTTTATCTCATGAACTTTATCTTTATTTAAGATTCATAAATCAAATATTAGATTCATTAATATAATATTATATGAATATTGAAAATAAATTAAGCATTTATTAATAATAAATATTTATTTCCATGAATATAATAATACCATATGTAACCAACCAATTGGCTATAAGGCATATTAAACTAACAGCTTCAACAATATTAGTAAACATGGTGACCATCTCTCTATCTAGGAGTGGAGGATGTACTTAGGTGGGCAAATCTCTCCATCTTTAAGCATACTCCGCATAGTCTCTTTATCTCCCTTCTTTATAAGAGACATACTAGACCTATCAAGATCAATGTCCATGTTGTATTTGTACTACTAATGAAAGTAACTACAAGATCTTTTCATCTTCGGATCTGCATGTTGTCTAGCATCTTAAAGTAACTTCACTTAAACTATCTTGAACTAAGTGCAATAGCATCTTTTCATCATGCACAACCTCTGACATTTTGTTACAGTAGGATTTGAGATGAGTAAAAGGGCATTTAGTTCCAATATACTTTAAAAATTCAGGTACATGAAATTTCTTTAGCATGACCACATTTTGAATCAGGCACATTTCAGTAGCTTGCATGGGTTCATATAAGTCAACACCTTTGATGGAACTTTTGCCTCTAATGCTGCTATCTTATCATACTTGACATCCTTAAAGTATTTTGTCTTGTGATACTCATTAGCATATGCATCTACAACTGTTGGGATAAGTGGAGGTATAGTTAGATATACGAATGCCAAGTTGTAGTAGGGTTATTAACCTTGTCCACTTGGTATAGTTGGTTGCATGAATTCCATATTGTAGTGGGGTTCTTGACCATGGCCACCTACCCTTTATCCAGGTTGGATTGTAGCTTGGATTTGAGCAAAGGTTGCTGGCCAATCAGATGGACCTTTACCAGAGATATTCTTAAGTGTCTTCTCAAGTATGCTAGTAATGCAAGCCATGTTGAGTTTCAAGGAATCTAACTCCCCTTGAAAATGAGAATCACGATGGGCATGTTCTTTGTCCTTCATGTTTCTTCATCAAGATCTAGTGTTATAGATTTTATAGGTTTGGATTTTTCAAGGACCTATATATCAACTTGTATTTGCACACATGACATTTTAAAAAACCCAAAGCAAGTATGAATGCAAATGTATGAAAATGTATATATACATATATTTAATATGAAAAATAAATTATCAGGGAGTTAAACATCCTAAGGGTAGGTTCTAGTGGGGTCAAACATCCTAAAGGTAGGTTCTAATCATTAAGTAAGTGTGGGTAGGTTTTCTATTTGGTCTCAAAAGGATCTTAAATATGCCTAGTGATAGTTTTCATAAAGACAGTATGAGGGCATTGCGACAAATGGTTAAAGCACATATGCCTATTATTACCATGCAGATAAACATGAGTTGGGTGTCTTACGCATTTGAACCCTGACCAATAGTCATAAAGCAGATCATTAATCCCTACCTAAACTAGAAGCTTGTGTGTGCTTTCAAAAATTAAAGCTAGTGATGCATGATGCCTTAATCCAGATTCAATATACAAATGCATGTGCAATACATATATAAAAAAATAAAGCATAAAAAGAATTCATAATGATAATAAAAATGATAGACAAAAGGTAGTAAAAAATTAAAGCATTAAAAGAATAAAAAAGTATAGACTAACAAAAAATAAAACACAAATTGTTTTCGGCTGACACAGAAATTGTTGGTGAAAACTAAGTCTCTGCCGACTAAAAAATCATCAACGGAACTCTTATCGATGCCGATTCAGAAGTCAGTAGCGGCGATGGAATCGTTTCTGGTTTCATAACTTCCTTTTGGCCAAGCGTAAGGCTTACGCAAGGCTTCCCTCTACCTATACTTATCACTTGATGTGGATATAGGGCTCACTGAATCACATTCCCTTCATCATTCATCATCAACAACACAAACATCAACGCAATTTATTTACCCAGGTTTTCCTAACTCATTCCTTCCAATATCAGTATTTAGCATAACTACTACATAAACTCATGCATTCTCACTTGCATTATGACAATGTACCAATACAATTCATAAACACATGCTCACTTTCTTGATTCACAACCATACATATCCATTCAACACATCAATGAACCAAGGCATTAACTAGAGAAATTCTTGTTTCAGCTGCAACATGTCTCTTAAGGTTTATTAGCAACACAAATTCATATTTAACATTAATTCAACACATTTACATATAATTCCAGCGACTCAATATGCAGAAATTTCATCATTAACTCATGTATGTATTTTGTTTTTGGTTCAAGTATGTTTCTACAGTTCTAACAAGATCATCATTCATGCATTTTGACACTTGAGTTCATAATTTGTCTAGCCTCACTATATATGGCCGGTTCTTTTTCTAGGTTTATATATTCAGAATCATCCATTTCCTTTATTGAATGTTCTGGAGTGAGGTCACCCTATTCAACCTCGTTTTTGTCCCTCCTTTTAGCTTAGTTATTTCCTTAACAGTTGATGTAAAATTCCTGGGCCATGCACCCATAGTTTCTTCTTCCTTTTGGTTTCAAGGCCTTAAGAACAAGTGGAGAAAGACATGGTTTATACCTCATGGATCTAGTAGTTTTGGGAAGGGTTTAACAATATTTCTCCCCTTCTGCTCTTGATTTGCCTCTTCCTCTTCCTCTCTTTAGGTTTCTCCTCCTCCGTCTTCAGTTTCCCATTGGTTTTAGGCCTCTACTCCCTTCATGTTTGCAACTGTTCAACCTCCTCTCAAGCTCTCCATTCTCACTCTCACACCTAAGGAGGCACGTGCAGCAGAGTTTGTTAAGCTCTCTTTGCGAAGGAGGAAAAGGACAAAAGCATGTAGCCCATTTTAGGAAGAGGAAAGGGGGCAAGAGCATGCAGCTCATTTTAGGAAAAAGGAAAAGTAGCCCTTTCTCTCTCTCTCTTCTTGTATTTATACCCCCTCTTAAATGAGGTAGGGTGGATCACGCTCAAATTTTTATAAGAGTTCCGAAGGCCATTTTCATTGCAGTAGCTATGTAATCGTTAATCGGTGAAGAGGAGGTTTGGTCACTCCAGGTCAGAGTAACAATTCAAGAGGACCATAACTTTTGATCTGATCGTTGGATTGCGCTCAAATATTTACAGGAGTTTCCAGAGTCCGATTTCCTTGAAGAAGCTATATAATCTCTAATTAGTGAAGAGGAGGTCTGGTTGTGCCAGACTAGAATTATAGCTCAAAAGAGCTATAAATTTTGATTCGATCGTTTGATCGCGCTCAAATTTTTATAGGAGTTTTTGGAGGCTGTTATCCTTGGAGTTGCTATGGACTTGCTAATATGTGAAGAGGAGGTTTGTTCATGCTAGGTTAGAGTAACAACTCAAAAGGGACACAACTTTTGATTTGACCGTTGGATCACGCTTAAATTTTTACAAGAGTTCTGGAGGTTGTTTTCATTGGAACAACTATGGACTCGCTACTTGGTGAAGAGGAGGTCTAGCAGTGCCGAACCAGATTAATAACTCAAAAGGGTCATAACCTTTTATTCAACATTGGATCATGCTAAATTTTTTAAATACCTATGGAATCGCTAATCGGTGAAGAGGAGGTCTAGTCAGGCCAGGTCAAAGTAACGGCTCAAAAGGGCCATAACTTTTGATTCGATAATTGGATCGCGCTCAAATTTTTACAAGAGTTTCTGGAGGCTATTTTTTCTTGTAGTTTCTATGTAAGTGCTACACAGTGAAGAGGAGGTGTGGTCGAGCCAAGTCAATGTAACGACTCAAAAGGGCCATAACTTTTGATCCAATCGTTGGACCGCGCTCAAATGTTTACAAGAGTTTTTGGAGGCTGCTTTACTTTGAGAAGATATGGAATCACTAGTTGGTAAGAAGGAGGTCTGCTAGCACCGAACTAGAATAACGGGTAAAAAGCCATAACCATTTCCAACGTTGGATCGCGTTTAAGTTTTTACAAGAGTTTTTGGAGGCTATTTTCATTGCTGGAGGTATGACATCTCTTTTTATATATATATCAAAATGTAAGTATGTAAAAAGATCAAAAAATAGACATTGCTAGAGAACTAGTAAGTTTAGATACAAGGATGATCAGAAAGGGAATAGGCTCTCTAAGAGACCAAAAAATCAAACCACTAAAAAATAATAACAGTGAAAAAAACAGACAATGGTTATGAGAGGAACCAAGGAGTATAAGGTTCCTAACCTAACATAAAGCAAAACAGGAAAAGAAATAACTTGAAAAACAAATCAATAGTGATGAAAGACCAGAGAGCTCAAGTTGAAGAGATGAACTCCTAAGGTATCAAGCAGCAAGCCGATAAGGATGAATCAGCAACAGCTACAGAACAAAAGGATGAATGAAACTCTTAGCAGGAGAGACCGAAGCCAAGAGCCCACAAGTTGAAGCCAAGAACAGACAAGCCGATGAGCACAAGAGGAAGCCATGCAGAAAATCCAGGGACGAAGAACTTTCTGCCATCCATGTAGATTCAATTACCAGCCATCCATGCAAAGCATGCCCATGCATGCAGAGATGTAGAAAGCCATCCTTGCAGAGATAGAGACAGCCCAGCCAGGTTCTAGCCAGAACACATTAATACACTAGCAGCAGCCAAGAATAGGTGGCAACAGCTCATCCATGCAGATACAAGGAATAATGAACATGAGAGAATGTAGATAGAAGTCTGAAGATCAGCCAAGAAGCACAGGACCGGTGTCAATAAAAGCGGCCAACAGCTGAATCACCAAGCAAATAAGGCCATATACATGTGCATGTAGAGCCCTTTCCTCATCACATCCAGAGAACGAAGTATAGCCAATCAGAAGCTCCCACCCAGCCAAATTAAATGAAAGACCATGCAGAAACGAGGAACCATGCACGTCCAGCCCTCAACATGCAAGGCCAAACAGAAATACCAAGAACTGATCAACGCATGCAAGCTCATGCGATCCCATGCAGAACACAAAGGAACCACAAGCAAACAAATGAAGATAAATGGAACCAGCCAATGAGGAGTGCACACATCAGCAATAGAGCTTCAGCACACCAAGTAAGTAGCCAACATTGACTCCTTGATGAAGAGACGTGGACTCATTCATGCAGAAACAGAGCAATCCCAACTTCTACATGCTAAGACGCCAAGACATCCATGTAGAGGCTCTTCCATGCAAAGACAAGATAGCCATGCAGAGGCTAAGGAGATGCAGCCAATTAGAGGACACCAGATCATTCCATGCAGCTGAGGAGATGTAGCCTTCCATCATTAATCATGACAGGCAGAGACGTGGAGATGCAGCCAACCATGCAACGATACAAAGCAAAGACCAGCCAAAGAAAGCAACAATAAGTAATTAGTACTTAAAAGTGCATTTTTATCAAGGTTTTATATCATCATTTTACACTTGAAGTATCAATAACTCCTTAACTAAAGCATGTTTTATAATAACATATCTAATAATATAAGATACCTTTAATTTATGGTAAATGTTCATCTTAAATGCAGGCCTATCACATAAATAAAAGAATTGATTGATGAGTTGAAGTACTGAAATTGAAAGGACAAAGAGATGGCTAAACTTAGAAAAGAGATGCTGGTGCAGTCCAAACTGGAACATTGTTCGGTAATTGGGTCATATCTGGAGCTGTAGATCTTGGATTTAGGTCCATTTTATATGGATGGAAAGATAAGACATAGGCCTACAACTTTCATGTGAAGCCCAAGATTTAAAAAGGCCGTTTTCAAGTCCAAATTGCAGCAACAACAAAGAAGTCCGAATCTGTCCTGCAGCCCTGACACTATTTAGTGTTCAGCCCATATCTCGAGTTCTAGAAGTCCAAATGATCTCAAATTTTTACCCTGGAAAGCTGAGACAATTCTCTAGAACTTTCATGATTTAAGTTTGTTCAAATTATGACGTCATCAATGATGTTTTTGGCAGACAAGAAGATAAGGATTGTCACCAAGTCAAGATGCGGCCACCCACTCATCAATTAGTCAACAAATCAATAGTTCTGAATTTTGGCCTATAAAAGGAGGCATTTGCCATGTATTTAGGCATCTTGGTGTTCAGATCAAGATCATGCTCTTGCTCTCTCTTTATATTTTGTAATGCTTAAGTTTTGCTTATATTAATTTCTTGCTTATGCTTTTCATTTCCTTTCCTTATTTATTTATGTTTCTTTCTTTCATTATGTGTTGCTAAGTTAATTATGTCAAGGTG
>Ga0325411_1003217_pt1 | contig 18391 bp, 18 predicted proteins | sample PopdelMetagenome_13_FD_206181 | JGI IMG/M metagenome (GOLD analysis project Ga0325411, IMG submission 206181) | Populus deltoides microbial communities from Bellville, Georgia, United States - Xylem-PdIQD-R4 | ecosystem: Host-associated > Plants > Phyllosphere > Stem > Wood/Secondary xylem...
TTTATTATAATTGCATTCACCAGAAGAATTTTAAATTGTATATGTGCAAATAGGAGAGAAAATCATGCACCTGCTTTGCCTATCTCGCGACCTCCCCTAACAGAAGATCCAATCCCGGTTGCTCCTCCTGAATCATAAGGAAGTTTTTGGTTACGATTCCTTCAGGTTGATATTATAGAGAATCCATATTCATCCATTACTCATATGTTACTTTCTATGCATGTTCATTTCCTCATAATAACATAAATACAAATATCATGTATATTTTCAGAGTTAGTATCTCAATGTGCAAGTATTCGTATGACTCAATTCTTTTATATTCTTATATATATAGTATTCACGTGAAAGTCTACTGTTATTGTTTAACTTTGAACTGTTAGTGTTTAATTTCTAACTGTTATTGTCTAACTTTCAACTGTTACTGTCCAATTTCCAATTATTACTATCCAACTGTTAATGTCTAAATTTGAACTGTTACTGTCTGAACACTCATCAGATTTTTAACTATATCTAAAGTTCTAAAACTTCATTTTAAGTGAGATTGATCTCGTTAGAAAGCTAAGATACGAGGCTACCAGTTCTCTGAAGGAAGGAGAACCCAGTTCTGCCTCCAACATAGTCAAAATTGCTCATCAACTAATTAGTCCTATTGCCCTACATAATCAGTCATGACTCAGTCTCAGTTGGTAACCCATAACTAGAGTTCTACATCTCCAAATTGAGCAAGACGAGTTTCTTTGGTTAGCTAACATTCAAATCTACAATTCTATGAAGGAATCCAATCCTAATTCCCTCATCCTCCTACTCGAAATCTCACTGAAAGTCAGGAGACAAGTCTGTGCAGATTCGTCTCCGCCTCCCCTTCACATAATACTTTCATAAACTATATACCACACACATGAATTAACTTAATCTTAACAATAAGTACTTTTCCCCAATTATTGTCTAAGAACCCTAACCTATGATTCAATATCAAGGCATCAATTCAATATCAAATTTAAAAAATAAATTTTTAAGATCATGTTTAGAACACCTTACTCGGTATGAATTAAGATTTTGATCTTCAACCAATTGAAGATTTTTAACTCCCTCCTTTCTTTTCTTCTTGTTCAATTTCTTGGTAATCCCTTCCTCTCAAGTGTTTATCCCATCTATAAACCCTTAATCTTGGATGGGTTCTTGAAATTTTAGTGTTTCTCTCTTGATTTCTCAAGAATGGATATAAAACTCCCTATTTTCTCTCCTTATCGTTCATGCAGATTTTTGGTGAGGAGAGAGTACTTATACTCTATATTTTCCCTTATTTACATTTAGGCCCCCTTTTCCTTTAAGTGTACTATTCTCTTCAATTAAATCCAACCCTCAACAGTACCAGGTTTATTATAATGTCTCGAATTATTTCACCCGGAAATTTATATTAAAAAATTTTTGAATTCCTGTTTTTATTTAACCATATGCATGAATTTTTTCACTTTTATTTATTTATTTTTCCTAGGGTTTACACTCAAGATGCCTCACAACCAAAGCACGTGTGTAGCTGACATATCTAGTTACTCCCATTAGAGGCATTCATCGTCTTTACCCACAACTCATCAAGAAATATGTTGTCTCATTCATGGGGCCTTCCACTTTACTTCTTCTTGTGGGATTCATTTCAATTATACTTTCCAATTCTTCTCGTTCAGGTCCTTCCATTTCTCTTTTTAAACTATCTCCAATGGTCTTTAACTAAACCATCGGAAGTTGTTAAATAATGGCCTCTTATGATCAACTCATTGATCCTTTGCTAACCCTCCTACAATGGTTGAATGTTAAGATAGTTTCTACTAATATCGTCGTAGTGGGATTTATCTGAGTGTTTTCATATGTAACTGATTAGTACTTAAAAGTGCATTTTTATCAAGGTTTTATTTCATCATTTTGCACTTGAAGTATCAATAACTCCTTAATTAAAGCATGTTTTATAATAACAAGTCTGCTAATATAAGATACCTTTAATTTATGGTAAATGTTCATTTTAAATGCAGGCCTATCACATAAATCAAAAGATTGATTAATGAGTTTAATTACTAAAATTAAGAAGACAAAGAGAGGGCTAAACTTAGAAAAGAGATGATGGTTCAGTCCAAACTGGAACACTATTCAGTTATTGGATCATAACTGGAGTTGTAGAACTTAGATTTAGGTCTGGTTTATATGATGGAAAAACTTTCATGAAAGTCCAAGATTTAAAAGTGTCATTTTCGAGTTTAAATAGTAGCAACAAGGGAGAAGTCGGAATCTGTCCTGGAGCCTAGACACTGTTCAATGTTCAACCCATATTTCGAGTTCTAAAAGTCCAAATACACCGATTCTTGTTTTGTTGGAAAGCTGAGATAATTTTTCAGAACTTTCATGGAACTATCTGTTCAAATTCTGATGTTAGCAATGACGTTTTGTTCAGACAAGAAGATAAGGATTGTCACCAAGTCAAGATGTGGCCACCCACTCAACAATTAGTAATCAAATCAATAGTTTCAAATTTTAGCCTATAAAAGAAGGCATTTGCCATGCATTTAGGCATCTTGGTTTTCAGATTAAGATCATGTTCTTGCTCTATCTCTTTATATTTTTGTAACGCTTAAGTTTTGCTTTCATTAATCTCTTGTTTATACCTTTCATTTCCTTTATTATACTTATATAATCATGTTCTCCTCTTGTTTATTTATGTTTCTCTTCTTCATAATGTTCAACTAAGTTTATTATGTCAAGGTGAAAAGGCTACACTAATGGTGTAAGAATAAGTATAGTATAAACTCAACATGGACTTTAATGTTTGATACTAACATGTTTTGTATTTGTTATCTTCTTCACTCTTAATACTTTGCTTATTAAATGGTTAATTTAGATTTATGTGGTATAACCCTTTGTACAACAAATATTTGGCACTTTCATAGCCCAACTGTATGGTATAATCGACACCTGTGTTATGAAAGGAACTTGATTTGTTGTTAACATAAGTTATCATCATAAATACCTGACAACATTTACAAGAATTAGCATTATTCGAATAAGATAACTAATGTAATCATGTTAATAATTTATAATCCAATTGGAACCTCTTTTGTGTGTGATTTCCAATTGAGTAATAAAAAGACTTCATACCATACTTATTTGAAATACCATTAGTGGATCCTCTAACCTTGACAATTGTTTTATATTTATTTAAATCCTTACATCAACATCACTTCTCAAAGCTCTCTTCAACTCCTTTTCTATTATTATCTATTTCTTTATTTGTAATTTATACAGTTAACCTCCCTGTGGTTCAACCCCGGTCTTGCCGAGTTATTTATTACTTCGACACTTCTGCATTTGGGAGAAGACATCAACTCTTTGATCGTGTCTAGTGTTTGGCACCATTGTCGGGGAGGTAAATTCCTGTATAAATTATAATATTTATTTTATTTTCTCTTTTCACTTTTCTTATATCTAACTTTGTTTCTTTTGTTTTTTTTCATTTTGTTTTGTTTTCGTCTTAATTATTCTCTTCCTACACGTGCATGAGAGTTTGGTCATGTACATTACATGGTAGACTTTGTAGGGTATCTTTATCATTTTCAGAAAATATGGCCGAAGAAGATAACCAGTCGCTTCATAATGAGAATAATTGAGTTAGAACACTTAGAGACCACATGAATCCTACAAAAACAAGTGCACCATCATGCATAGTTTTCCCCCCTGATGCATCTCATTTTAATTTTAAGCTAGGCATTATTCAACTTTTACCTTCTTTTCATAGTTTAGATCTAGAAAATCCATACTTGCATTTGAGAGAATTTGAAGATGCCTGTAACACTTATAATGACTTAAATTATAGCATGAACACCATCAGATTAAAGCTTTTTCCTTTTTCATTAAAAGATAAAGCTAAAAGATGGCTACAAAATCTTAGGTCAGGATCCATTCGTTCTTGGGATGAAATGCAACAACAATTTTTAAAGAAGTTTTTTCCATCTCACAGAACAAACTCTTTCAAAAGACAAATCACCACTCTCAGTCAAAAACCAGGAGAAACATTTTATCAATGTTGGGATAGGTATCAAGACTTGCTTAATACTTTTCCTTATTATGGTTTTGAAACATGGAGATTGGTTTCACATTTTTATGAAGAGTTAACAATTAAAGATAGACAAATGGTGGAATTGATGTGCAATGGAACTTTTAAAGATAAAGAAGCAATGGAGTACTTAGACTTGCTAGCTGAAAATGCTCAAAATTGGGACACTACAGGCACTTATGAGGCACCAAGTAAAACTCAATCTCATACATCTAGTGGAGGAATGTACAACCTTAGGGAAGATCATGACCTCCAAGCCAAGTTTGCATCTTTAGCTAGAAAGGTCGAGGCACTAGAATTGAAAAAAAATGGTCACTTAAAATCTGTGAAACCAATGAACTCTCTACCAATGACTGTCCAACTTTGCCTTCTTTCAAGGAATGCCTCCATGAACAAGCCCATGCTTTAAACAGTTTCCAAAGGCCCAATCATAACCCATACTCGCGAACATACAACCCTGGTTAGAGAAATTACCAAAATTTCAGTTGAAAGAGTGATAACAATAATGCACAAACTTCACAGCCACCATTTTAAGCACACTATAATTTCCAAAATTCTAATGGATATGCACCTCCTTATGCTCCACCTCCTAGAAGAAATCTTGAGGAAACATTGCATGCATTCATTGAAATGTAGGAGACAATCAACACTCAAAATGCTCAAACCATGACAGATCTAAAAGATGCTCTTACAAAATTCACATCTGCTTTTAGTTTTCAAGAGAAAGGTAAGTTTCCATCTCTACCACAGCAACATCCCAAGGGGCAATACAATGCAAATGCAAGTAGTTCCGAAAGCCAACACATGGATCAAGTCAAATCAGTCATCACTCTTCGCAGTGGTAAGGTTATTGAAAAACCCACTCTTGAACCTTGTGAGAAAGATGATGAGTTAATCTATGAGGGTAAGGAAGGGGTTGAATCTGAACATTGCAAAGAAAAGACTGATTCCCCGCCAACACTTCCATTTCCTCACACCATGACCAAACAAAGGAAATTCAATCACAATTCTGAAATCTTTGAAACTTTCAAGTAGGTAAGGATTAATATACCTTTGTTGGATGCTATTAAACATGTACCTTCTTATGCTAAATTTTTGAAAGATCTGTGCACTGTGAAGATAAAACTGAATGTGAAAAAGAAAGCCTTTTTAGCCGAACAAGTAAGTGCCATTCTTCACAACAATAATGCTTTGAATTATAAAGACCCTGGTTGTCCTACAATTTCATGCTTTATTGGAGAACATAAAATTGAAAAAGCTTTACTTGATCTTGGAACTAGTGTGAATTTACTTCCATATTCAGTTTTTCAAAGTCTCAATCTAGGTAAGTTAAAACCAACTTCTGTAACTTTTTTACTTGCTGATAAATCTGTAAAAGTGCCTAGAGAAATAATTGAAGATGTGTTAGTACAAGTTGATAAATTCATTTATCCTGTGGATTTTATTGTCTTGGATACACAACCTGTTGAAGCATGTAATTTAATTCCTGTTATTTTAGGACGTCCATTTCTTACAACTTCTAATGCACTAATTAATTGTAGAAATGGACTAATGAAGCTATCTTTTGAAAACATGACATTGGAGATGAATATTTTCAACATTTACAAGCAACCTGGAGATGATAATGATTTACAGGAAGTGAACTTTATTGAAACATTAGTTCATGATCAATTTCAAACCACTTTCAGTGAAACTGAGATTGATGAATCTAATGATTTGCAAATGGTCTATTTTCAGGAAGAATCAAAGGCAAGTAATTGGAGACCAAAAATTGAGGAATTGCCACCATGATCAATTGAGTCCATACCTTTAAGTGTTCAACCACCAAAACCTGACTTGAAGTCGTTACCATTCAATCTCAAATACTCATTTTTAGAAGAAAATGAAACTTTTCCAATAATAATTTCTTCCAAACTTAATGCACATCAAGAAGGTAAGTTATTACAAACTATGAAAATGCACAAAAATGCATTAGGATGGACCATAGCTGACATAAAAGGAATTAGTCCTTTGATTTGCACACAGAGAATTTATTTAGAGAAAAATGCTAGATCCTCTAGAGAAATGCAACGAAGGCTTAATTCTAATATGAAAGAAGTAGTGAAAACTGAAGTCATTAAGCTTCTAGATAATGGAATCATTTATCTTATTTCTAATAGTAAATGGGTAAGTCCTACCCAAGTTGCATCTAAAAAGTCTGAAGTCACTGTGATAACAAATGAGAAAAATAAGTTAATTCCAACTAGGACTATTACTGGTTGGCGCATGTGCATTGACTATATGAAACTTAATTTAATGATTAGCAAAGATTATTTTTCTTTGTCTTTCATGGATCAAATCCTAAAAAGAGTTGCAGGTCATGAATTTTATTGTTTCCTAGATGGCTATTCAGGTTACAACCTAATTGAAATTGCATTGGAAGATCAAGAGAAGACTATTTTCACATGTCAATTTGGTACTTTTGCATATCGAATGATGCCTTTTGGATTATGTAATGCACTAGCCACGTTTCAAAGATGCATGCTTAGCATATTCAGTGATATGGTTGAACGTTTTCTTGAGATTTTTATGGATGATTTTTTTTTGTTTTTGATTATTCATTTGATGATTCATTTTATTATCTTGGATAACAACCTATTGTTGTTTTTAGTGATCATGCAGCATTGAAATATCTTTTTTCTAAGAAGGATTCTAAGTCTAGATTGGTGCGGTGGATTTTGTTACTTCAAGAATTTGATATCACAATCAAAGACAAAAAAGGCACCAAAAAAGTTTTTGCAGATCATTTGTCAAGATTAACAACAGATTCGAGATCTGACATCACACCAATCGATGACTACTTTCCTGATGAATCTTTACTTTATGTCTGTACAATGCCTTGGTTTGCTAATATTGTTAATTTTTCATGTTTTAGGACAATTTCCAGCTCATTAGAGTACCCAAGGCAAAAGAAAGTTCCTAGACAAAGTGAAGAACTTTTATAGGATGACCCTTATTTATTCAAATATTGTCCTGATCAAATATTTCAAAGATACATTTTTGACAATAAGGTAAGTAGTGTCATTAAATTTTGTCATTCTGAGGCATGTGGGGGTCATTTCTCATCAAGAAAGACAACTGCAAAAATCATACAAAGTGGATTTTACTGGCCCACCATGTTCAAGGACTCACATGCATTCTGCAAGACTTGTGAAAATTGTCAAAAGTTGGGATCTATTTCAAAACATCACATGATGCCTTTAAATCCTATTCTTTTCATTGAGATATTTGACTGTTAGGGTATAGATTTCATGGGTGCATTTCCTCCATCATTTGGCTTCTTGTACATATTAGTTGCAGTAGATTATGTTTCAAAATGGATAGGTACAATTCTAAGTCGAAACAAAGACCACAAAACAGTGATAAATTTTTTGAAAGAAAATATTTTGAGTCGATTTGGAATCTCTCGAGTCGTGATAAGTGATGGTGGAACACATTTCTACAACAAGCTATTTGAGTCTTTAATGAAGAAATATAGAATCACACACAAAGTTTCCACCCCTTATCACCCTAAGACAAGTGGACAGGTAGAACTTGCTAATAGGGAGATCAAACAAATCTTGAAAAAAACAATAAACCCTAATAGGAAGGACTGGTCTTAAAGACTTAATGATACGCTTTGGGCTTATCGTATTGCTTTTAAAACATCATTAGGTATGTCACCTTATAGGTTGGTCTATGGAAAATCTTGTCACTTGCCTGTGGAACTTGAATATAAAGCTTATTGGGCTATCAAAACTTTCAATTCAAACCTTGATGATGCTAGCCAGTTGCTTAAGTTACAAATAAATGAGTTTGAGGAAATAAAAAATGATGCATATGAGAATTCAAAAATTCATAAAGCAAGAATCAAAGAGTTTCATGACAAGAGAATCTTGAGAAAAACATTTGATGTTGGTCAAAAAGTTTTGCTTTATAATTCTCAACTCCATTTATTTCCTGGAAAGCCAAGATCAAGATGAAGCGATTCATTTATTGTGAAACATGTGTATCCTTACACGGCCTTTGATATTGAGAATCCAAAGAATGGCAATGTTTTTAAGGTAAATGGACATCGTTTGAAAGCTTACTTTGATAATTTTCTTAGTGAAAATGAATCCATTGGTTTGAATGATCCTGTATATAAAGGTTGATTATTTTGTTTTTCTCACATTATTTTTGTGTTTCTTTTTAGTGTAACTCTTGTTTTGCTAATCTTTCTACAACCCCAATCAAATGGCGGATAACGATACTCCGTCACTCTTAAATCGGTTCTTTCAGTTTCCCATGATAACTGATATCTGTGTATATATTTATGCAATTCTTTGCTCTTTCTCCTTTCTTTGCATCTCTTCTCTAATTCTCATTTAAAAATGGACACCACTATTAAAAAATTGAAAAAGTATTTTCCCGCTTTACCTCCAAATACGATTGCAATAATTTACCGTGCTAGGTGTGAAAGATTGAGGTTGTTCATGAATCATGAAATTCCTAAAGATATTCACTGGCTAATTAAAGCAAAGGTCCGATTATTAGATGAGTCCTCCAATTCTTTCATTTCATACATGCCTGGAACAAGTAAGAACACTTTTGCAAAGAAACATCGTGCAAAACGACTGAAAGTCTGTCACAAATGTGCCAAATGGACTTGTAATGCAACATATCATTCTTTAGGAATGGTATTTGTAAACCGTGAAGATAAATACAATTCATTAAGGTTGGCCTGAGTAAAGGGTCTTTAGATAATCTTTTATTGACTTTTGCGATGCATGATAGTGGAGATGTGCATCGTGCAATTCATGATTTATGGCCACAATTCTATAAAGAATATGCTCAACATAGTCTTGGGAATCTGACTAAAAAAGACCTTGTTTGCCAGTTTTTAAGAAAACTGATGGGAAGCCTATCCCCGACCCATAGAGGGCGTTTAAGCCGTTCTTGGACATAAAATCAAGGGAAGATATGAGCCATAATCATAACTACTTGTACATACACATGTTTTCAAAAAAAACAAGAAAGAGTGAGACTCTAGCTGGCTTACATATAGGTGGTATGATTACATTTTCAATTTCTCATCTATAAAATCTTCTCTTCCTTCCTTTTATTTCTACTCAACCCATACATTCAACAGATATAGAAGTGTGTAGAAATGGTAGGTTCCTCAAGTCATCAAATAAGAAATATTTTTGTTTTTGTTAGATCTAGTCCTGGGAAAGAAAAGGAGTTTTTAGAATCAACAAATCATCTTGGTCAGGTACTAGCCGAGAGAAAAATTCATTTAGTGTATAGGGGAGGCAGCCTTGGGTTAATGGGGGTGTGTCAATAGTTGCATTTTTATGTCAAGTTTTGGGGGTCGTCCCCAAAGCTTTAGCCAAAGGGGACATCATTGGAAAAACAATTGGAGAGGAACTATAGGTCTCCACAATGTCTGATCAAATGAATGCAATGTTTAACCATTCTAACACCTTCATTGCCTTACCAGGTGGTCTAGGCACATTGAAAGAGATCTTTCATATTACTTCTTGGGCCCAATTGCACATTCACCATAAACTTATAAGTTTGTTAATGTTAATGGTTCTTATGATAATTTGTTGTCTTTTTTTATCAAGCTGTGGAACAGGAATTTCTAACATCTTCAGCACGACAAATCATAATCTCTCCTGCTACTGCTGAACAATTGATTGACTAACTACAATCTTTCATCCCTGTAATTGATCCCTTCATCAGTCGCATAAATTGGTCAACTATGGAAAGCCGTAAAAAGTTTAGATTGGATTTGAGCCTTTGTTTGTGAAACCTTGTGTCCTTTGGTTTTATTAATAACATATTATTTTGTTTTTTTATTTTTTATATTTTTTTAAGTGTGTTTCAGGTTTGTTAGTGTTCGCTGTTTCAGGTAATGTCTTTTATGCTCTATCTTTATGCCTTAGGACATTGAGGACAATGTCTCGTTTTGGTTGGGGGGAAAGGGTAGTAGTTCACATTAAAAAAAACTAACTTACTAACTATTTTTGCTATTATTAAAACCATTTGACAAAATTTTTATTAGGATGGTAGAGTAAGGAGGAACTTTAGTGACTCTTGAGACGTATCTTAGTAAACATTCTTAACAAGGTCTATCAGAATACTTCTTGAAATATTCAGGTTTACAAACTCTCACATTGTTATCACTTGATTCTGCTCATATACTCATTTAACAAGTATTCTTAAACCTTCATTTTCACACACACATTTTAACATATGATTGTAGGTTGCATATTGGATTATTACATTATTTATGTTCATTTGTTAAATGTAACAACTAAGGGAAAGGGATAGTATATAATTTTTTTAAAAAAAAACAAAATATTGATGACAATAAAAACATAGATAAGTTTGGTTTCGTAGCCTCCCTAACCTAAGCAATTAAGCCTGAGGGGTGTTTTAACACCTAATACCCTAAAGTCAACTGACGTGGGAGTTATTGGCCTAGTGCTTGTTAAATGAGTTAAGGAGAAAAGCGTAAGGGAATCAAACATTGCACTATCTATGTATCAGTATCTGCAACCCGAGTTACTAAGCTCGTTGGGGTGTCTCAACGCCTAGTGCCCTAAGACCAACTGGTCTGAGAGTCATTAGCTGAAAGCTCGTTACATGGGTTAAAGATGCATTGTATTTTAAGATATATATATATATATATATATATATATATATATATCAAAAAAAAAGAAAAAAAAAAGAAAAGAAAAGATAATAATCACAACTCAAGGAAGTTAACCTTAGAAAAACATTATAACATAATATTGTTTTCTTTAAATAAAAGCCCCATCATCTATGTTTTCATACATTGAGCACATAAAAAGAAGGTTTATTAATATATTGTTTCAACAGTATGAAGCAGATAAATAAATTTAATGAGAGTTTGTTTTTCTGGATAGAATAATGGAAGTTGAATGATGAATGTCTTGCTTTGTGGAACTTGCAAATTCTTTTTCTATTTTAACACTTTGATTACTACAGACTAGTAATAAGCTGGTTGGGGGTGTGATTAGTACTTAAAAGTGCATTTTTATCAAGGTTTTATATCATCATTTTGAACTTAAAGTATCAATAACTCCTTAACTAGAGCATATTTTTATAATAACAAGTCTGATAATATAAGATACATTTAATTTATGGTAAATGTTCATTTTAAATGCAGGCCTATCACATAAATCAAAGGATTGATTGATGAGTTTAACCACTGAAATTGAGAAGACAAAGAGATGCTGGTTCAGTCCAAACTAAAACACTATTCGGTTATTGGATCATAACTAGAGTTGTAGAACTTGGATTTAGATCTGGTTTATATGTATGGAAAGCTGAGACATATGCCTAAGACTTCCATAAAGAGTTCAAGATTCAAAAGGACCGTTTTCAAGTTCAAATTGTAGTAACAATAGAGAAGTCAGAATTTGTCCTACAGCCTAGACACTTTTCAGTGTTCAGCCCATATCTCGAGTTCTAGAAGTCTAAATGTATCGATTCTTGTTTTGTTGGAACGCTGAGATAATTTTCTAGAACTTTCATAAAGACTATCTTCTCAAATTCTGATGTTAGCAATGATGTTTTGTTCATGCAAGAAGATAAGGATAGTCACCAAGTCAAGATGGGGCCACCCACTCAGCAATTAGTCATCAAATCAATAGATAATAACAGAAAAAGAGTTGAAGAGACTAATTGTTGACTAATTGTTGAGTTTGTAGCCACCTCAACAAGAAAACAAGATATTTGCTTAGTCGTCAAATCTAATTAGTCGTCAAATCTAATTAGTCATTAAATTTATACATCTGCTTCATATTGTTGAAACAAGATATTAATAAACCTTGTTTTTATATGCTCAATGTATGAAAACATAAATGATGGAGCTTTTATTGGAAGAAAACAATATTTTGTTCTAATATTTTTCTAAGGTTAACTTCCTTGGGTTGGGATTATTATCTTTTTTTTTAATATATATACATATAACTTAAAACATAATGCATCTTTAACCCATGTAACGAGCTTTTGGCTAATGACTCCCAGACCAGTTGATCTTAGGACATTAGGTGTTGAGACACCCCTACAAGCTTAGTAACTCGGGTTGCAGATACCGATACGTAGATAGTGCAATGTTTGATTCCCTTAAGCTTTTCTCATTAACTTATGTAACAAGCATTTGGCCAATAGCTCCCAAGTCAGTTGATTTTAGGGTATTAGGTGTTAAAACACCCCTTTGACCTTAATTGCTTAGGTTAGGGAGGCTACGAAACCAAACTTATCTACATTTTTATTATCATTAATTTTATTTTTATTTTTTGCAAATTATATACTATCCATTTCCCTTAGCTGTTACCTTTAATAAAAGAACATAAATAATATAATAATCCAATGTGCAACCCATAATCATATGTTAAAGTGTGTGTGTGTGAAAATGAAGATTTAAGAATACTTGTTAAATGAGTATATGAGCAGAATCAAGTGATAACAATGCGAGAGTTTGTAAACCTGAATATTTCAAGAAGTATTCTGATAGATCTTGTTAAGAATGTTTACTAATATACGTCTTAAGAGTCACTAAAGTTCCTCATTTACCCTACCATCTTAGTAACAATAATTTTGCAAATGGTTTTAATAATAGAAAACATGGTTAGTTAATTATTATTTTTTAATATCAACTACTACCCTCTCCTCCCAACCAAAACGAGACATTGTCCTCAATGTACTAAGGCAGAAAGATAGAGTATAGAAGACATCACCTGAAATAGCGACTGCTGACAAACCTGGAACACACTTAAACAAATATAGGAAACAATAAAACACAAATATTATGTTATTAATAAAACCAAAAGACACAAGGTTTCACAAACGAAGGCTCAAATCCAATCTAAGCTTTTACAGCTGTTCATAGTTGACCAATTTATGCGACTCATGGAGGGATCAATTACAGGGATGAAAGATTGTAGTTGGTCAATAAATTGTTCAGCAGTAGCAGCAGAGATTATGATTTGTCGTGTCAAAGATGTTAGAAATTTTTGTTCCACAGCTTGATCAAGAAAAGACAATAAATTATCATAAAAACCATTAACATTTAACAAACCTATAGGTTTATGGTGAATGTGCAGTTGGGCCCAAAAAGAAATATGAAAGATCTCTTCCAATGTGCCCAGACCACCTGGTAAGGCAATAAAGGCATCAACATGGTTAAACATTGCATTCATTCGATCAGACATTGTGGAGACATGTAGTTCTTCTCCAATTGTTTTTCCAATGATGCCCCTTTTGCTAAAGCTTTAGGGACGACCCCCAAAACTTGACTGCCTCCTAAAAATGCAGCTATTAACACACCCCTCATTAACCCAAGGTTGCCTCCCCCATACACTAAATGAATCTTTTTCTCAGCTAGTACCTAACCAAGATAATTTGCTGATTCTAAAAACTCTTTTTCTTTCTCAGGACTGGATCCACCAAAAACACAAATATTTCTTATTTGATGACTTGAGGAACCTGTCATTTCTACACACTTCTATATCTGTTGAATGTATGGGTTGAGTAGAAATAAAGAGAAGGAAGAGAAGATTTTATAGATGAGAAATTGAAAATGTAATCATACCACCTATATGTAGGCCAGTTAGAGTTTCACTCTCTCTCTCTCTCTCTCTCTCTCTCTCTCTCTTTGAAAATATGTGTATGTACAAGTAGTTGTGATTGTGGCTCACATCTTCCCTTGGTTTTACGTCTAAAAATGGCTTAAACGCCCTCTATAGGTCGGGGATAGGCTTCACATCTAGTTTTCTTAAAAACTGGCAAACATGGTCTTTTTTAATCAAATTCCCAAGATTATGATGAGCATGTTCTTTATGAAAATGGGGCCATAAATCATGAATTGCACGATGCACATCTCTACTATGATGAGACTTAAGAGTCAATAGAAGATTATCTAAAGACTCTCTATGTCTTGAAATAAATCCCACCTTTTGACAATTTTCACAAGTTTTGCAGAATGCATGTGAGTCTTTGAACATGGTAGGCAAGTAAAATCCACTTTGTAAGAATTTTACAGTTGTCTTTCTTGATGAGAAATGACCCTCACATACCTCGGAATAATAAAATTTCATGACACTACTTTCCTCATTGTTAAGAATGCATCTTTGATATATTTGATTAGGACAACATTTGAATAAGTAAGGGTCATCCCAATAAAAGTTTTGCACGTCGCTTAAAAACTTTCTTTTGTCTTGGGTATCCAAATGAGCTAGCAAAAATCCTTAAACAAGAAAATTATCAATATTAGCAGACCAAGGTATTGAACTAAGAGAAAGTAAAGATTCATCAGGAAAGTAACATCAATTGGTATGATGTCAGATGTCGAATCTATTGTCAGTTATGACAAATGATCCGCAACAACATTTTTGGTGCTTTTTTTATCCTCGATTTCTTCCTGTTTGAAAGTTTCAAAGATTTCATAATCGTGATTGACTTCCCTTTGTTTGGTCATGGCATGAGGAAATGGAAGTACTGGTGGGGAATCAGTCTTTTCTTTGCAATGTTCAGGTTTAACCCTTTCCTTACCCTCAAAGATTGACTCATCATCTTTCTCACAAGGTTCAAGAATGGGTTTTTTAATAACCTTACCACTGTGGAGAGTAATGACTTATTGAACTTGATCCATGTGTTGGCTTCCGGAACTACTTGCATTTGCATTGTATTGACCCTTGGGATTTTAATGTGGTTGAGATAGAAACTTACCTTTCTCCTAAAAACTAAGAGTAGATGTGAATTTTGCAAGAGTATCGTTCAAATCAGCCATGGTTTAAGCATTTTGAGTGTTGATTGTCTCTTGCTTTTCAATGAATGCATGTAAAGTTTCCTCAAGATTTCTTCTAGAAGGGGGAACATAAGGAGGTGCATATCCATGAGACTTTTGGAAATTATGGTATGCTTGAAATGGTAAATGTGAAGTTTGTGCATTATTGTTACCACTCTTCCAACTGAAATTTGGATGATCTCTCCAACTAGAGTTGCATGTTTGCGAGTATGGGTTATGATTGGGCCTTTAGAAACTATTTAAAGCATGGGCTTGTTCATGGAGGCATTCCTTGAAAGAAGGCAAAGTTGGACAGTCATTGGTTAAGTGTTCATTGGTTTCACAGATTTAAAACACAATGTTTTGAACAGATTTTAATTGACCATTTTTTTTCAATTCTAGTGCCTCGACTTTTCTAGCTAAAGATGCAAACTTCGCTTGGAGGTCATGATCTTCCCTAAGGTTGTACGTACCTCCACTAGATGTATGATGTTAAGTTATACTTGGTGCCTTATAAGTGCCTGTAGTGTCCTAATTTTGAGCATTTTCAACTAGCAAGTCTAGGTACTCCATTGCTTCATTAGGGTCTTTATCTTCAAAAGTTCCATTACACATCAATTCCACCATTTGCCTATCTTTAGGAGTTAACCCTTCATAAAAATATGAAACCAATCTCCATGTTTCAAAACCATAATGAGGGCAAGTATTAAGCAAGTCTCGATACCTATCCCAACATTGGTAAAATGTTTCTCCTAGTTTTTGAGTGAAAGTGGTGATTTGTCTTTTGAAAGAGTTTGTTATGTGAGACGGAAAAAACTTTTTTAAAAATTATTGTTTCATTTCATCCCAAGCACGAATGAATCCTGTCTCAAATTTTGTAGCCATGTTTTAGCTTTATCTTTTAATGAAAAAGGAAAAAAGCTTTAATATGATGGTGTTCGTGCTATAATTTAAGTCATTATAAGTGTTACGAACTTCTTCAAATTCTCTCAAATGCAAGTATGGATTTTCTAGATCTAAGCCATAAAAAGAAGGTAAAAGTTGAATAATGTCTAGCTTAAAATTGAAGTGAGATGCATCAGAAGAGAAAACTATACATGAGGGTGCACTTATTCTTGTAGGATTCATGTGGTCTCTAAGTGTTCTAACTCGATTATTCTCATTATGAAGCGACTAGTTATCTTCTTCGGCCATATTTTCTGAAAATGATAAGGATACCCTACAAAGTCTACCACTTAATGTACATGACCAAACTCTCATGCACGTGTAGGAAGAGAATTAAAGGAAGAAGAAAATAAAAGGAAAGGAAACAAAACAAAAGAAACAAAATTTAAATACAAGAAAAGTGAAAAGAGAAAATAAAATAAATATTATAATTATACAGGAATTTACCTCCCCAGCAACGGCGTCAAAAACGTGACACGCCCAAAAGATTGATATTTTTTTCCAAGTGCAGGAGTGTCGGAATAATAAATAACCCGGCAAGACCGGGGTCGAACCACAGGGAGGTGAACTATATAAAATTATAAACAATAAATGAAAAGGAGTTGAAAAGAACTTTTGAGATGTAATATTGATGTAAGGATTAAACAAGGATAAAACAATTGTCAATATTAGAGGATCCACTAATGGTATTTCAAACAAGTATAGTATAAACTCTTTTTTATTACTCAACTGGAAACCACACATAAAAGAGGTTCCAATCGAATTATAACTTGTTAACCTGATTACATTAGTTATCTTATTTGAATAATGCTAATAATTGTAAATGTTGTCAGGTATTCATGATATTAATTTATGTTAACAACAAATCAAGTTCCTTTTATAACACAGGTGTATGTTATACCATACAGTTGGTTATGAAAGGATCAAGTATTTGTTGTACCAAGGGTTATACAATATAAATCTAGATTAACCATTTACCAAGCAAAGTATTAAGAGTAAATAAGATAACAAAAACAAAACATGTTAGTATCAAACATTAAAGTCCATGTTGAGTTTACACTATACTTATTCTTACACCATTAGTGTAACCTTTTCACCTTGACATAATAAACTTAGCTAAACATAATGAAGAAAAGAAACATAAATAAACAACATAAGAACATAAGTATAGTACAGGAAATGAAAGGCACAAACAAGAGATTAAGGAAAATAAAACTTAAACATTACAAAAATATAAAGATAGAAATAAAGAGCATGATTTTAATCTGAAAACCAAGATGCCTAAATGCATGGCAAATGCCTCCTTTTATAGGCCAAAATTCAGAACTATTTATTTGATGACTAATTGTTGAGTGGGCAGCCACCTCTTGACTTGGTAACAATCCTTATCTTCTTGTCTGCCGAAAACATCAAAATTTAAAGAGATAATCTTCATGAAAGTTCTGAGAAATTGTCTCAACTTTCCAACAAAACATGAATCAGTGCATTTGGACTTCTAGAACTTGAGATATGGGCTGAACACTTAATAGTATTTGGGCTGCAGGACAGATTCCGACTTCTCTGTTGTTGCTATAATTGGAACTTGAAAACGGTCCTTTTGAATCTTGGACTCTTCATGAAAGTTTTCAGCCTATGTCTCAGCTTTCCATACATATAAACCAGATCTAAATCCAAGTTCTACAGCTCCAGTTATGATCCAATAACTGAATGGTGTTCCAGTTTGGACTGAACCAGCATCTATTTTCTAAGCTTAGCCCTCTCTTTGTCTTCTCAATTTCAGTAGTTAAACTCATCAATCAATCCTTTGATTTATATGATGGGCCTGCATTTAAGATGAACATTTACCATAAATTAAAGGTATTTTATATTATTAGACATATTATTATAAAACATGCTCTAGTTAAGGAGATATTGATACTTCAAGTGCAAAATGATGATATAAAACCTTGATAAAAATACACTTTTAAGTACTAATCAGATGTCATTAGCCAAAGCTAATCATCAAACTCAATCTTACAATTTCATAGACGGTTTAATATTCACCATAACACAATACTATATCTTTCATAATGGAACCTTTTCAAGAAAAATAACATTATGCGAGAAGAGGGTAGAAATTACCTACCTGCTCCTCTCATGGAGTGCCCTTGTCCGGTCGAAGGTCCAATTCCAGTTGTACCACTTGACATATCACATGATCATAATCAGCATACTCGTATCAAGCAACCATATAAATATCATCATACATATCCCAAGAATTCACATGTTCACATTCAAGTGTTCCACACATTATACAATCATACAATGAACATCGTCACATCAAAACATTTCTCTTTGTTTTAAGTGTGGCCATTTACGAGTGTTCTAGTGTATAATTATTGAGTTTCATAGTGATTTAGATCAGATCGACGATGAAATCATCATAATAGTCAAGTCATTTTTTATATGGAATTCGTCAATGAAACTAGGTCGCTACTGTCGCAGAAAGTCATCAGCAAAAACTAGGTCGCTGGTGACACATAATC
>Ga0325411_1003218_pt1 | contig 18387 bp, 14 predicted proteins | sample PopdelMetagenome_13_FD_206181 | JGI IMG/M metagenome (GOLD analysis project Ga0325411, IMG submission 206181) | Populus deltoides microbial communities from Bellville, Georgia, United States - Xylem-PdIQD-R4 | ecosystem: Host-associated > Plants > Phyllosphere > Stem > Wood/Secondary xylem...
ACAAAATTTTCTTCTAATTCAATATATATAAATCATGAAACTAACTTTGGGGATTTCACGCGTCTAGAGACATGTATGAGTTCTCTTTTCTCCTACTTCTTGTAGGCATCACCAGCCTATGATGATTAACTTTACGCAAGGCCAAAAAATTAGAGAAGGACACCTACCATGGAACATGCTTAGTCAAAAGGGGTTGGAAAAGGGTAAAAGACAAAACTCTCCTCCATCAGAAACGGCTGCAAATGAGGAGCAAATCAAGCCTGTCTCAGCCATGTAGCATGGCTCTGTGCAAATTTCTTCCTTCCCCTGTAGTAAAAAACCCTAAAGAGTAACTGTAGATGACTGGATTCAATTCCATATCCTAAGTTAGCTAAGATGGAAGAGCAAACATGACCTATCTACTGTACTCCAAATCCAACTCAATACAATCTTCCTAGAATTAGAGGCCACACCTTACATGTGCAATGAACCCCCCCAACTAAATCATGGACTTGTTACACGAGGCCATTCGTCTCTTATCTGCTAGGGCCACACATAAAAAAATATAAAATGCATAGAATGATTAATGAGACATGGATGAACGATTAGCGAAACCAAAATTGTTCATTCCAGATCAATTTCAACTACAAAAAGTTCATAGGGCTCCCATTTCGTTTCCTATTTTGCAAGTTAGAACAGAATCCAAAGGCACAACAGCTTTTAACCATGCAGAGGAGGTTGCCTTTTGTCAGCACACAGAGCCATACATCCTTGTTTTAATAATAATAATAAAAAAAAACAAAGAGAGTTGAATGGCTTTGAAGCCCTCACCGACCGGAAACATCGACAGATTGGCATAAACAATGAATGGAACGGATAAAAACATACCAGACAGCGGCCCTCACCACTTGGCAACATCACTGGATATGGTCTAAACAATGAGTTGTGAAATATCACCGGATACAGAAAATCCGTGACAGATGCACAGCTGGTGCAAACCGGGCAGCAATGAACAACTAAATAGATTTTGTAGAAAATAAAGGAAAACTGAACTTGCCAATTATATGAGATCATCTAATTCAAAATACTTCAAGGAGATTAGCTTGGAAAAGCATATTCAGATCTTCTCATTGCATTACTTCAAATTGTGAAATTGAACATCAAACAAATTGGAAGTGAAATTCTACAATTAGTTATCGAAAATCTACATCGTTACCGTATGGCATAGAACTCTTCAATCATCATATCCAGGGGAAACATTTGAGGCAAGAAGTGAAAAAGGAACTTGCTTTAAAACAAGGGTTGGTTACTTCTTGGCGTAAGTAATAGCCATAGGGTTCTGGGGAGTAATTTTGAAACCTTGAAGGGCCTGCATGGCCATGGAGGATTGCACATCATCTTCAAATTCCACAAATGCAATACCTGGCTTTGCCTCAATCATACGGACTTCCCTAAATCCTGGGTATTGCTGGAAGAGCACTTGCAACATCATGCTAGTGGTTTCATGGGGCAAGTTTTGAATAAACAATATATTATTTGGTGGAACGGTTTCTTGTGCACTCTGGTTTCCTTGGCGGAAAGAAGTCTACACATCACAGACACAGACAGGATATAATAAGCAAACATTGATTAGATAAAATATTGGAATTCAAAAGAAGTAGTTGAAGTGCACAGATGAAATACACAGAAAAGGTTTGAGTGCGAAATGTGATGCATTAATGCCAGCAATAAAATCAATACATACATCAATGGCACATTGAATGCTTCAAAAATTATCATGCAACCATCTTCAACACTCTTCATCTTTATAAAAATGAAACACATGAAACTGCATATGAGCCTAAGCTTATTTGCCCAACTCGTAAGAACATCAAAACATGCATGCAAGGGTTCAAGGCACATTGGAGGACAGAAGCATAAAATGTGACTTACTGGGCCCCCGTTACTTTCAGCAGGTTTCCCATTAGCTGGAGCTGATTGCTGAGTTTCTTCAGCACGTTTCTTTCTCTCAGCTGAAGAGGAAAACATGTATCCAATTATCAGTGCATAATAGAACATCAGGAGAATTAATGAACAAAAAATAAGATGTTTTTCCACTTCATAGTAAGTCAAAACAAAACATTAGTCTAGTGTAAGAATTTAAATCCCATCCCAGTTAAGACATGGCACTGCCACAAAATTGCTCTATTTTTTTTCTTTCATAAGTTGTCAGAAGTCATTAGAAAACGATACACATTGAGAACATTTTCCACACACAACTTGTTTCCCATCTGATTTTAGTACATTTAAACTATAAACCTGGAAGGCAAAATCACCTAAGTTACACGGGCAAAATCACCTTAAGTTACACAGGAGCATCGACTGAAACATAAATCAGGTATCAGCATCAAATTTGTAAGGGCAGCACTTGCTTCTATATGGTATTTGGTTTCACTTTTACAATAATACAATCATGTACAAATCATAGGTCAACAGAAAATATTTCCTTAAGAAAAGTCATATGCTTGAATCAGGAACTAGATAACTAAATCAACCATATTAAATGGTGTAGTTCCTGCTAACATGGTGAATAGTGGAGCCTCTTACACAGCATTTGCTCAAGAAATGGTTCCTCAAACCTTTTGAGCAGTTTACAGAAAAGACCAAGAAGAGTTTTTACTTCCTGCTCAATACAGCACCTACAAAGAAGAATTCAAGCATATTTCTCTGCTATAACTTCCTAATGCAATTTTCTTTAATTCAATAAATGAGTTCCATTTGAGCACTCAAATTTTTAAGTATGGGATAAACATACCAGTTGTAAAGCTCAATAAAGTAGAAATTGCTACTTAATTGCACTCACCTTTTTCTTCTTGCTTCTTCTTCTTCTTTGCATTTGGATCATAGACTCCTTCTGCTTCTGCAATGCAATCAGACTTTGTTTTTGCGTATTGAATCCGCTGCACCACAGTAATGAGATACATTGCACAATGAAAATTTACTCAGCACAAAGATATTCAACAGAAATATGAATGTTCTTAAGATTCTAAATAAACAAACAAATTCACAAATAATAACTGTCCTCAGGGAATGCATGCTTTAAAGAGACCACCAGTCAATGTTTTTGACAAAATTGTAGTTAATTAGGCACACATATTTCTCCCTTCTTTAGTACACTAACATAAATTATACCATACCACACAACTATGACCTTCTATCAGGTCAAAACACAATATAACTCCATGATTGGCATAATTGAAACTTCATGTAAGACATTGAGAATCTTTCCCTTTTTCTTCTTATGTCAATCACAAAGTGAATTATTAATTTAAGGGTCACAATGAGCCCCCATTATTAACCATGAAAATCTATGACTTCTTGTTCACATCATTCTCAACAAGAACCATCCATTTCGCAACTGTAGTTTTAGAGGAGCTGGTGCAAAAATACCATCCCACTGTTATGCTTGTCCATAACAAGCAAACAAGGGCTCAAGGATAAAACCAAAAGAAAAACTGAACAGGACAAACCACAAAGGCTATAGTTAATGGTTACAAAATCACACCCAAAACTAGTTGATAATCCATTAATAGTATGGACAAATTGAAAGCCATCAAAATTGTGGCTTTGAAAGCTGACAGACAATAAAATTAAAAATTCTTTACACTTAGGAAACTTAAGAAAAAGACATCAAAGAAACATACCCTAATTGATGCATTAACAAATACAAAGAGCGAAGACTTACTGACCAAGCATCGCAAGACGTACCATAGGTTTATCATAAAACGGAAAACCCTGCATCTGTCGCACGGCATTACTCGCAGCCGTAACTTCACTAAACACTACCCATGCTTGCCCTCGAAGCCTCGCCGTCTTCAAAGCAACAACATCCAAAATCCTCCCATATTGAGAGAACAGACAATAAAGTGACCTCTTCAACTCTACCCACACACCAAAAAAAAAGACACCCCATAAAAAATCTCACATAATTAAGTTAAAATACATAAATATCACTACAAATCACATTAGCTTCACTTCTCATTGATCAAATAACTTTCTTTAACAACTAATTCAAGCTACTTCCACACTAAAATTCTAAGCTTGATTTCACTAGCAGTAACCCTAAGAAGAAATCTCCTCGAAAGATCAACCAAGAGTGCTTTTAGCTTCTATATTGCTTAAGAAGCAAAAAAAATCGTAAAGTTCAGATTCTTTTTAGGGTTTTAGTCGCTCAAACTTAGCTTATTTTTCTGGGCAAGAAAAACAGGAAGAACGTTAGATGGAAGTAAGCAACAACATACCTTCTTTCTTGACCTTCTCGTTGAGGTTCTTAATGTAAATTGTTTGGTTCGGTGGTATGTCCCCTGTTAGCATCTTCGCTGAAAACCCAAGAGAGAATCTGAGACAGATTTTGGAGGGTTTTTGAGAGAGAAAAGAGGGAGAGGGGAGGGGCTGAGGAGAGGGAGTCCGTTTTAGGACAGACTGAGCCCTAGCTATATATTTGGGCCTCTTAGAGTGGTTGCTGTTATCTGGGCTGAAATTAAAAAAATTAACTATAAGTGATTAATCTATATTAAGTTTAAGTTCTTAGGCCAACATCTAGACAAAATAAATTATTAATTTTTTTTGAATGTATTAAATTATGAGAAGTGCACTTCAAAGTTATTAGCAAAGAAGTGTTGATCTTAGTAATTAAAAAACATCCTTTACCGTCAAAAACAATTAAGCAAGATCATGAATTTATCTAGAGTCCTGCTTTATCCGCCATTTAAATAGTGTTAAAGGAAAAGAGCCCACAAAATACCTTCCATGTTTTGCCAAGAATCATGGACTTAGAATGATCAGTCTAGCCCAATAGCTTCTACGGCCTATCTTGGATAGATCGGAACATGCTCCGGTGGGAATCTATTCCCTGATACCTGAAGACGATAGGGAAATTGTTCATCAAGAGACAAAGATGATAACAGTTAGTCCACCAATATATGGAAGAGGTACATTACGATGAAAAATGGGCAATGGTACCAGTTTGTCTTGTGAAATATGGATAGGTCCTCCTGGTTCTTAAACGGAAGGGAAAGGAGAAGCATTTTAGTCAAGCATTCTTCCGAGGGATAATATACTTGAATAGCCTACATTTTGAATTTGATTTTGAGTCTTTTTAGTTTCAAGTTTTATGTGAGATAATATAACAACAATATTGAGACTTCTTGTTATTTTTTTTTATTAATATGGATATCAGAACTAGTTTGTATGTATTTCGACTAATCACACGGGTTTTGAAATTCACAATCATATAAGCCTTTAATAGTTTTGAAATTTATGAGACTCGAACTAGTAATTTCCATGAAACAAACATAAAAACTGATCAGTTAAGCTCCACTCTTTGATGTTAACTTTTTAATGAGTTATAAGGATACTATTAATGTTTTTATAGTAATAATAAATTTTTTTTGCTTATTTGTTTTTGAAAAGTATATTCTTATCATTCTTGATGGAATGATTTTTCACATTTGATTTGTTTGTCTAAGCAAATTGTTCGACATTAATTTCTCAAGGCAGGCCAATTGGATCACCATTTGCATCTATACAAACTCATCAAGAAAACGTATCCTCCACTGTTCTCTATTCATCTTCTCCACTGTAAAAGTTTTACTTCCATCTTGGTTCGAGCAACCATCACGAATGCTTAATGCTATTGAGCACCATGTGAAAGAACTTGAACTCATGTTTCCACGTATTGGTTTGGTTTGACGATGACAAAAATTGACACTACAAAATAACGTCATAATTATGGTTCGCAAATTCTAAGGTTATAATATGGAGATATAGGCAGAGAAAACTTCATATTTTCTGTAAAGTTTATTATTCAATAATAAGATAAAAAAAATACCATCCGTTTATATAGAGATTAAAATCAATCTAATCAAAAGAATTCAAATCTTAGCGAGAAAAGTTATTAAAATTCAATAGTAATTAAAAAAATAATAAAAAAAACAAAAATTTAGGAGATTTTCACTTACATTACTTACAAAATTGAGCTTGTAGAATTATCTTATGGTGATCTAATAATTAAATCTAAAATTATAATTATTTTTGTCATTTATAAATATATGAGCAACATGTTCTATGTCAAAAACTCAAGCTTCTTTTTTTTTTTATTTATTTTTTGATTCATGTGGGATGTTTGGAGCAATTTTAGCACAACTTGACTAACCTAAAAAACTCAAGGTTACCTTCATCTGAGGTGCCTTGTATACTGTAAAATCGTTGTGAATGCATCACAAGGCCGTGTTAAGTAATGGTGAGTGTTTGGAAAGGCTGTCATGGATTGAAGGGTGGAAAGATCTATTCATCAGAATTATTTACTGAAATGCAAGTGAATAGTGAATGGTGCCCTTTCTTCTGCTAACAAGCCACTGAAGGCTCTATCATTGATGAAGCTATTCTTCCTTTTTGATTCAGACAATTATAATTCTGACAATCATTGACATCCTTATTTGCTGTCACACCCACTTGAAATCTAATTAAGTTTTAGGAACTTTTTCCCTTCTTTTCCAAGCAAACTAGTTGCTGCAGCATTTGTCAAAGTTCCCTCTCCTTTGATACCCTCCACCTTTTGAAGTAAGATAAGGTACTTGATATAAACCTAGTTTTCAACTAAAACTGGACATTACACCTAAGTTCATCCTCTTCCCACCACTATAAGAACCTCACTCTATCTCTTCTTTACACATCAAATACTTCCATGCACAATTCTAGCTCAACTTGCATTGGCATTTCTGATCTATTGTTTCTAGCATTATAATTAATCCCAAAAACATAAAGATGAAGCAGCAGTTAATCTCCTCATTTTCAATATTCCTTTTATTCCTCCATTGTGCCAATACCTTTGCCCAGATACCAGCTGCAGCCCCAGCGCAGGCACCGGCAGTGGTCGTAGCACCACCTCCAGCTGCAACCCCAACACAGGCAGCTGCACCGCATGGCATCACCAACGTCACCAAAATCCTCGAGAAGGCTGGCCACTTCACGATCTTTATCCGTCTTTTGAGATCCACTCAAGAGGAAAGCCACTTATTCTCCGCACTAAATGATTCAAGCACTGGTTTAACCATCTTTGCACCAACAGATAGCGCATTTTCGGAACTCAAATCAGGAACTCTCAACACTCTAAGGGATGGAGACAAGTCCGAGTTAGTGAAGTTTCACGTAGTTCCAACATTCCTATCTACTTCCCAGTTCCAGACCGTAAGCAATCCTCTCGGAACATGGGCCGGAACAGGTAGTAGGTTACCGCTTAATGTCACAAGTTATCCAAACTCGGTGAACATAACCACAGGACTTACCAATACAAGTTTATCTGGAACCGTATACACAGACAACCAGCTAGCCATTTATAAGATTGAAAAGGTACTCCTCCCTAAGGATATTTTTGCTTCTAATGCTCCAGCTCCAGCACCAGTGGCACCTGCACCAGAAAAGCCAACAAAGGCAGTTCCTGCAGTAACTGTAGATAGTCCTGCAGCTTCTGTGGATATATCTAGTGCACTTATCTTTACTAATAATATTCTGGTGGGATCATTTGGTTTACTTGCTTCTGCAATGTTTTCTCTGTAATGTAGAAGGATTTCAAATCTTGATATGATATATGTAGGGGCTGTGTCCGGTTTGGTGCTTTAATTTGCTGCGCCGGCCGATTGTGTGTTGAATAATTCTGCTTTTACCTTGAATCCAGTTTGTATGATTTGAGTTCATGATTGAGTTGAGTTTTGAGATTCTATCTAATTAACTTGATTGGTCATCAAATTTCATTTTTTTTTCACTATCATCCTGGTGTCATCTATCATTTCCTAGCTTTTGGCTAGATAATGGTGGTTTGATTGGCGGATCAAGAATTCTTTGATTATGAGCATTGGACGAAGCATCAATTCCTACCCTTGAACAATGATTATCTTTGATTTCTCTATTAAGCATACATTCATACTTGCTGGAAAAATTTTCCATATCGAAAAAATCCCCCCAGCATTTCATGCTACACTTGCTTGAGAACTTGCAGTTTCTACATTATAATTCACTTAAAATTGATTTCTTAGAAGATCAACCTTGATGCTCTTAAGCTTTTCCACTTTCTAAATTATTAGGTGTGATTTTGGTATCTTTACATTTTGCTTAGAGACATGACCATGCTTGATCTTTTCTAACTAGCTACTGGTGAACCCAAATTCCTGTCTATAAGTCTCTATTAATGCTACGATGACCACTCCTGCTTCTCTTGCTGCACCTTCCGAACCCTCCTCCTATAAGGAAAGTCATTACTCTTCCACAAAATACTCATCCAACAGAATTAATCAGCTCTTCCATAAAATCCTCATCCAACAGAATCAACTCCTTCAAGTTTAATTTGAATGTTTGAATCATGTACAGCTCACAATTCATAGCTTGTAGTCGGTTATAGAATAGTAGAATTTCAGGCTTAACTCAAGCCTTTCAATCTTGTACTTATACCTGCTAATGTAAATGGAAAAGTGTGTGGAGTCATTACGTTTTTATCTGCTTCTTAATTTTCTCTTTCCATCGCTCACCTTCCTCTTCTCCTTGCAAATTTTACCTCCATCTTTGAACATCTTGAGTGGATTGCTAATGCCATTAAGTACAATGTACAAGAAATTCACTTCGGTTTCCCTCCGTTTCCTGGGCGACCTCTCTTTCTTTATGCTCAGAATTGGACGTGTTAAATTTTTGAGGCTTAAATGTTATTTTTGGTATAAAATACAGTATGAGCAATGCCTTCGCGGGGCTTAAGTCCGAGGTCAGTGTTCGTTAAACATTGGCTTCTACCAGATGACTTTGAGGGTGACTTGATTTCTGGATGTGAATTTGGAGATCATATCTCTTGAAGGTTGTAGGGAATGAAAAACATAAAATATTGTTCGTTAAAGCTTAACGAGTGCTAAAACTAATTTCCTTCACTCACAAGAACGCATTGCCTGCTGATATTACTTCTCCAAATCTTGGCTCACTAGAGATTACTCAATTTAAGGTGAGGAGGTATTATTTCCAACTTCAAGGACTTGTGAGGTTTCATTGGAGAAAATATTTCAGTCTTGGACAGAAAAACTATATTAAGCATTGCAGACCAGTTCTTAGGTCACCTGCTCATGCCAAGCGTCTTACTATACTATGTTGTGGGATTAAGTTGATACTCTTTTCCTCGTTAATCTTGCTAAGATAATTTCTTTGCTATATGAATCTTTCTCGAGTTCAAGCCCACATCAGATTCAGGCTTCTTCTCCGTTTCAAAACTGTTCGTGTTGATAATTAGCGGGAAAAGGTGGTGTGAGAGAGAACAGGCATCTTCTTTTGTTTTACTTCAAAATGTTCATATAAAATTTCTAGGCTTGTGTTTGCATAAGGAAAAAAATCATTGTAAGCAGCAACATGGCCTGTTCTTGGCTCACGTACGTTAGAAAGTGTTTCTTGATTATGTTAAGTGATGGCCTGGTGTGAGATCTAATTTATGTTTCTAAATTTGGAAAGTTAGCCTATCAATTTCTCATGAGGATTAAAAGGATGTCAAAAATTGTTTAGAAACAAAATAATTTTTTTTTTTAAATTGGAGTAAGAAAAATGAAAATTGTAACTTCCTATGGAAAACTAAATTTTTTAGTTTTTAAAATTTGTATTGAGATTGAAAAATATATTTTAAAAATTCTCTGTATTTTTCTAATATAAGTTTTTCATTATTTTTCAAATGAAATAAATATGAATAATATTTTTTATTTTATATCCAAGCCATTTTAAGCAATGTAAAAACTTATTTTTTATATTTAGTTAGTATCAATGTATCATAAATTTACCTTTTATTATAAATTTAATATAAATATTTTTTAAAGGTTAGCAATATAGTTTTTACATGATAGTTTTTTTAAAAAAATAAAATTATAATTGCATCATTAAATTATCACGAATACAAAATGTTAAGATGCTTATTATAAATTATGGTTTATATTTTTTTATAAAAAAATTGTTATAATCTTCAAGTATTTTTTTAGATGGAAAAATTTATCTTCATGATTTTGTAACAAATAAAACACGTTTTCTGATTTTTTTATTGAAAAACTAAAACTAGAAAAGGAAAATAAAACTGAAAAAAAAGTTTTATAATGTTACTCAACACATCCAAAGCTTCTTTCTTTTTAGCTCAAGGAGCTAAGTCTTTAGCTGTTTTGGATACAAAGATGGGGTCAGCTGAGATTCCTTGTCCAAATCTTCTATCATTAAAGATGATTTTGTTATAATGTGTGGAAGTATGCTCAAATGTTCAGCCATTGATGAGTGGGAAATGCACATCTTCATTTGCTGTCACACCCACTTGAAATCTACTTCTTAGATTCTTTTCTTTTTCCTCCTACTTTCCATGCAAAGTAGCTGCTGCAGCATTGTCAATTTTCCATCTCCATTGATGACCCTCCACCTTTTGGAGTAAGGTAAGGTACTTGCAACCTAGTTGTGTAACTAAAATTGTATATTGCACCTAACTTGATCCTCTGCTCACAACTATATAACCTCAAACTGTCCCCTCTATACACATCGAGCACTTCTAACAAAAATCAAGCTCAGTTTACATTAGCATTTTTGCATTGTTTCTAGCATTATAGCTTAACAACATAAAGATGAAGCCACAGTACTTACTCTCTTCATTTTCAATTTTTCTTCTTTTCCTCCATTGTACCAATACCTTTGCCCAGTCACCAGCTGCAGCCCCGGCTCAGGCACCAGCAGTGGTTGCATCACCTCCAGCTGCAACCCCAACACAGGCAGCTGCGCACCGCATGGCATCACCAACGTCACCAAAATCCTTAAGAAGGCTGGACACTTCACGATCTTTATGCGCCTTTTGAGATCCACCCAAGAGGAAAACCACTTATTCTCCGCGCTAAATGATTCAAGCACTGGTTTAACCATCTTTGCACCAACGGATAGCGCATTTTCGGAACTCAAATCAGGAACTCTCAACACGCTAAGTGATGGAGACAAGTCCGAGTTAGTGAAGTTTCACGTAGTTCCAACATTCCTATCTACTTCCCAGTTCCAGACCGTAAGCAATCCTCTCGGAACATGGGCCGGAACAGGCAGTAGGTTACCACTTAACGTGACAAGTTATCCAAACTCCGTGAACATAACCACAGGACTTACCAATACAAGTTTATCTGGCACCGTATACACAGACAACCAACTTGCCATTTATAAGATTGAAAAGGTACTCCTCCCTAAGGACATTTTTGCTTCTAATGCTCCAGCTCCAGCACCAGTGGCACCTGCACCAGAGAAGCCAACAAAGGCAGTTCCTGCAGTAACTGTAGAGAGTCCTGCAGCTTCTGTGGATATATCTAGTGCACTTATCTTTACTAATAATATTCTGGTGGGATCAGTTGGGATACTTGCTTCTGCAATGTTTTCTCTGTAATGTAGAAGGATTTCGAATCTTGATATGATATATGTAGGGGTTGTGTCCGGTTTGGTGCTTTATTTAATTTGCTGCGCCGGCTGATTGTGTGTTGAATAATTCTGATTTTACCTTGAATCCAGTTTGTATGATTTGAGTTTGTGATCAAGGTTGAATTCTGAGCTGTTGATTAATTTCTTGGTCAAATTGGAACACACACACACACACAAGTAGTCAACCTTGTTTTTTCATTTCATTTCCTATCACCTTGGCGCCATGTGCTTATTCCCTCGCTTTTGGTTAAATAAGACCATTGCCTCCATGAGGCTCCAGTCTCTGATGTCATTGTTTCCTTTGCTTTCTTCTCCAATAGGATGACTTTGTAGATGATTTCTGGGTACGTCTTTTGAGAGCTTATCTGTTGAAATTTGTAGGGAATGAAGAAAGTAAGAGTTTCGTTCTTTAAAGCTAAAGGGCCTAAAGCTTAGTTCCTTTACTGTCAACACTGCTTCACGTGGGGTTACTTGACCAGATCTTGGGTTGCAAGAGATGATTCAATTTAAGGTAGGTAGGTAGCATTTCAAGGACTTATCGGGTTTGATTTAAGCAAACATTCCATTCCTGGACATAAAAGAGCATTGGGGACTGGTGTGTGAGGTCACTTTCTCATTCGCAGCGCCTTAGTGTGCTGCACAGCAGGATTAATGCAACCCATCTGTGTTTTTCCTTCATCTTGCAGTATTGACGTTTTGAAGCTAGTGATAAGTTAGAGCTACACATTAATTTATACAAGTATGTTTCATTGTGATTTTGGAATTCACACTAGTATGTTTCGAACCGAAATGTAGTTTTCTTTAAGCTATAAGGTTAGAAGACAATTGACAATTCAATTATTCAAAAGAGAAGTCAAAAAACAAGGCTTCTGAAACAGAACAACCTTTACTAGACTGTTATATTATCTCCTACTTTGGGCTGGCAAACTTCTGGTGCAAAAAGAATTTCCTTGCTATATTACCTGTCAGGACTCAGGAAACAAATATAACTGGTAAGCTCTTGTCTTAGTATATGCAGATGGTTCCGTGTGCAAGTGTTGGACAATAATTCTACTTTCAACTTGCTTCATGTTAGTGTCTTTTGTGTTAGTAATTCCACAATCTGTACATATTTATTTTCCTATTGTAACGATAACTTACAATGTAGTAATTGATTCCTAATAGGAAGGAAAGCCTAGAATCCTACCTGTGTAAGGAATCTGCTTGTATAAGGAATCCTGCTTCTATAAATACATGTAAAGATACAGAGATCAATAATATCGTTCAAGTAGATTCATCAATTCTCTGTCTCTTAAAGTTTTACATGGTATCAGAGCTTGACAAAAAAAATTCCCGATCCACTATCACATCCTAAACTCTTCCATGGATGTTTCAAAGGCAAATCTCTCAAGCCCTTTCCTCACTCATCATTCTGATCATCCAGGAATGATCTTAATTCCAAAACCTTTGAATGGAGACAATTATTCTACTTGGAAAAGGGCCATGACTCTAGCCTTGAATTCCAAAAACAAACTTGGTTTTATCGATGGTTCAATCAAAATCCCCTCAAAAGAAATTGATCAAGAAGAGTACGCAACCTGGTCTAGGTGCAATGACATGGTTCACTCCTGGATCATTAATACTCTTAGTCCAGAAATTTCAGATAGTGTAATCTATTACTCTACTGCTCATGAGGTTTGAGAAGACCTTCGTGAACGATTCTCCCAAAGCAACACACCCTGTATCTTTGAAATCCAACGAGATATTGCCTGTCTTCGACAAGAGCAACTCTCTGTTTCTGCATATTACACAAAATTGAAAGGCCTATGGGATGAACTGACGTTCTATAATGACACCACACATGGCCAACAACAAGACCAACAAAAATTGATGTAGTTTTTAATGGGATTAAATGATTCTTACAGTGCTGTTCGCGGGCAGATCCTCCTCATGAATCCCCTTCCTTTAGTTCGCCAAGCATATTCCTCCATCTCTCAAGAAGAAAAACAACGTCTTCTAAGCTCGACACACACACAGTAAGTGATTCTGGAACAAGCGCTGCCATGGCAGTTTGAAACAGCAACCATAGACCCACTGGAAATTTCAATGGAGGGTCGGCAAGATCCGACCGATTTGACCACTCATATGGAGTGCCAGATCCCCGATCAAAAGAAAATTTCACTGGGGGCAGCCGATTTCATCAAGACAGGCGTCGTTCTGGTTCAGGCAGAGGACGCCCTTAATGCTCACATTGTAGAGAGGCAGGTCATTGGGTACAAACTTGCTATGAACTTCATGGGTATCCACCGGGTCACCCAAAGGTGAAATATGGGTCGGGTGCAAGACGCACCAACTATCACAATAAATCTGCGGCGAATCATGTGTCCAAAGAAAATGCACAACTAGGGGATTTCAGAGGCCTAATTAAAACAACTTCTCTCACTTCTTGACACAAAAAATACAGAGTCCAAATCTCAACCACATACAGCAGCTAAACCAGGTTTGTCTAAAGTCGCTTCCCGTAGTTGGATCATTGATAGTGGGGCGACAGATCATATCTCTTCTTCGCCTCAATTATCCCTTGGCACAAATAATCGATGTTCATTACCTCCTGTACTCCTGCCTAGTGGAGACAAGGCTAATATTGTTGCAAAAGGATCAATGCCTCTGAATTCAGTCTATTATTTATACAATGTGCTATATGTTCCTACATTCAAAGTAGATTTGATATCAGTCAGTCGCTTGACAAGAGACCTGAATTGCTTAGTAATTTTTTTTCCTTATTGGTGTATTTTGCAGGATCTGGCTACGAGGAGGATGATTGGTTTGGGTAAACAGCATAACAGACTATACTATTTGGTGGCTCTAGCAACAAAGAACAACTTTACCAACCATTCCTCAGCCACGAACCATCCCACCTGCAATCTCACCGTATCACCCATTGATCTTTGGCATAATCGTTTAGGCCATACATCTCCTCTTCGTTTAAATTTCCTTGCCAAGAATTTTTAAAATTTTTCTATTCAATCCAATAAACCTTGCCCGATATGTCCTTTAGCCAAACAAAGTCGTTTGCCTTTCGGTCATAGTGTAATTTCTTCTCTTAAACCGTTTGAGCTCATTCATTGTGATATTTGGGGTTGTTATCGACACCCTTCACTTTTTGGTGCTTATTACTTTCTCACTATCGTTGATGATTTTACACGTTTCACATGGATTTTCTTAATGCAACACAAAAGTGAAGCACAATCACTCTTAAGACGTTTCTTTAGTTATGTTCTCACTCAATTTAACACCCGAATTAAAACTTTTCGAAGTGATAATGGTGGTGAATTTCTCTCACTTTGATCTTTCTTTCACGATAATGGTGTTGTTTTCCAACATTCTTGTGTTTACACGCCTCAACAAAATGGGGTTGTGGAACGCAAACATCGTCATATTTTACAGGTAGCTCGCGCCTTAAGATTCCAAGCCCACCTACCTACCCAATTTTGGGGTGAATGCGCACTTACTGCAACACACATCATTAATCGCTTCCCTCTCCTATTCTCTCTTTCCACACCCCTTTTGAACTTCTTTACTCCAAACCACCATCATTCTCTCATCTCCGTGTCTTTGGGTGATTAACATATGCCACTAATGTTCATCCGTCTCACAAATTTGAGCATCGTTCAATCCCTTTTATCTTTATCGACTATCCCACTGGTCAAAAAGCTTTTAAATTATTTGATTTATCAAACAACAAAATTTTTACCAGTCGAGATGTACGGTTTCATGAACACATTTTTCCTTATGCTTCTGTAAACCCCAACCACACTATTCCTCCCCTACCTCATGAACCTGACCCAAATCCTCTTTCTCTCCACAACACCTACCTACCCTCTACTTTCACACCAACCATATCCACATCATCACCTACCCAAATCTCTCCTCCTCTATCTCCATCTCCCAATCCACCACCTCTTCTCCATACATACACCCGCCGACCCAAACCTTATGTTCCCTCTACCTTACATTCTGACCCTCCTGACCGCTGCGACACCATCGTCTCTGATGGTATGCCTTACCAGCCCACATCACCAACCTCTCCTCTTCCCAATCCCACTCCACCATTATCAAACACCACACATCCCACCCCTTTGCCCTCACCCGACCCCCCTTTGCTTCGCAGTTCTAGCCGCCATATATTGTTCCCTCGGTCAAACTCCATGATTATTTCTGCTCCACTGTTTACTCCGACCAATCGCTCTCCTTGCTACCAGGTCCAAACAGAGGTACACATTATCCACTGGTCAATTACATTTCTTATCACAGATATACACCTGCTCATCTTTCCTTTGTTGCTCAACTTAGTAAGGTCCTGGAGCCTACTTCTTACTCCGAAGCCTCTGCTCATCCACAATGGCAGGATGTTATGCGTTCTGAATTAAAAGCTCTCCATCACAATGGCACATGGTCTCTCACTACCCTTCCATCGGCCAAAACTCTGATCGGTTGCCGCTGGGTTTACAAGCTTAAACATCACTCTGATGGCTCCATTGACAGATATAAAGCTCGCTTAGTTACCAAGGGCTTCACCCAACTTGAAGGTGTTGACTACCAGGAGACCTTTTCTCCCACTGCTAAAATTGTCTCCGTCCGCTGCTTATTTGCATTAGCTGCTGCTTGGGGTTGGTCTCTCCACCAACTGGACGTCAATAATGCCTTCCTTCACGGTGATTTATCTGAGGAAATTTATATGTCTCCGCCGCCCGGGCTCCTGCGACAGGGGGAGGAAAATCTAGTATGTCGCCTCCATAAGTCTTTGTACGGGTTAAAGCAAGCATCTCGTCAGTGGTTTGCAAAATTCTCAGAAGCAATTCGCTCTATTGGCTATGAACAATCCCAAGCTGACCATTCCCTGTTCACCAAACAGCAAGGCAAGTCCTTCACAGCCCTTCTAATATACGTTGATGACATTTTGATTACTGGAAATGATCCCATTAGCATTACTGCCACTAAAACCTTCCTGCATAATCTTTTTCACCTCAAAGATCTTGGCATTGTTAAATACTTTCTTGGGATTGAGGTTTCAGCTTCTACAAATGGGATCTTTATTTCCCAACGTAAATATGCTTTAGATATAATTGAGGATGCGGGGTTGTTGAGTGCCGCTCCTATTGATACTCCTATGGAACAGGGTTTGAAATTGTTAGATAAAGGTGATTTAATCAAAGAGCCGAGTCGGTTTAGAAGATTAGTAGGTAGATTAATCTACTTAACTGTATCAAGGCCAGATATAACGTATGCTGTCCATGTCCTAAGTAGATTTATGCATCAACCTCGTAAGCTTTATATGGAAGCAGCTCTACGGGTTGTGCGATATCTAAAGGGTGCACCTGGTAAAGGCTTGTTTTTCTCTTCAAACACTGATTTCAGATTGAGAGCCTATTGTGACTCAGACTGGGCAGGTTGCCCACTCACCAGGAGATCTACTACAGGGTATTGTGTATTCCTTGGTCCTTTATTGATATCTTGGAAATCAAAAAGACAAAAGACAGTTTCATTATCTTCTGCAGAGGCCGAGTATCGCGCAATGACGGGAGCATGTTGTGAATTGACATGGCTTCAATACCTATTGAAGGATTTAGGAATTTTGCATCACAAACCGGCTTTATTGTATTGTGACAACAAGGCTACCTTGCATATTGCAGCAAATCCAGTCTTTCACGAGCGAACGAGACATATTGAGATGGATTGTCATTACATTAGAGACAAGATTTAAGATGGTTCCGTCACTACAAGGCATGTACATTCTGAACATCAATTGGCCGACATCTTGACCAAGCCCTTAGGGAAAGAAATGTTTCTTTCGATGATTCACAAGTTGGGAGTGCAAGGTATCCACTCTCCAACTTGAAGGGGGTGTTAGTAATTCCACAATCTGTACATATTTACTTTCCTATTGTAACGATAACTTACAATGTAGTAATTGATTCCTAATAGGAAGGAAAGCCTAGAATCCTACCTGTGTAAGGAATCCTGCTTGTATAAGGAATCCTGCTTCTATAAATACATGTAAAGATACAGAGATCAATAATATCGTTCAAGCAGATTCAATTCTCTTTGTCTCTTAAAGTTTTACATTTTGCGACTTTTCATAAAAGTTTGTTATTATATAAAGATGCTTGCAGTGAAGGTAAGGATGTATATTTGTGGAAGCTCTCGCTGTAATATATCTGCAAGTTGCTTTTCTGCGTAACAACAGCTAAAGGTCACCGCATTAGCTTTCTCTACTTCATGAGCTCTGGAACTTCATTTTGATATGCTTGGTTTTTCCTTGACTAACTGAATATTTTGCTATTGCAATTGCAATGGCCGACTTGTTATCAACTTGAATTCTAGTTGCTACATGCTGTTGCTGCCCCATATCTTGGAGAATTTTCCTTAACCATATGGCTGGATTCAAAGTTGCTGCTGAAGTTATGCACTCTGCTTCTCCAGTAGATTGTGCCACGGTTCTTGCTTCTTGGTCACTGAAGAAAGTGCACCTGAACCGATATCGAACACAACCTGTTGTGCTCTTCATATCATCGACTGAAACAGCCCAATCACTATCTGAGTAGTCAATTTTCTATAGCCAGTAGCTTCAAACAACACTCCAAAATCAGTCATTCCCCTCACAGATTTAAAGCAGGTGGTTCTGATCAATTGGGCCTACCACAACTGGGCCGCATGGATAGTCTTGAAGGAATGTCTATGGACTGATGGCAAAGAACAAAGCCCAAAACAATATTTGGGATGGGCAGAGTGATTGACTTGACAAAAGATCCATAATTACAGCCTTCAATTTCACAGCTGAATCATGCTCAAATTTTGCTATATAGGCCTATATATGTAATGGTCAGCAGGTCTGGAAGACATCTAGACCCAAAAGGTGCTATTCAGGTTAGATTTGTAATTTTTCCTTTT